>OLOI01003151.1_pt1 | contig 10460 bp, 10 predicted proteins | sample 1672131 | NCBI WGS metagenome assembly OLOI01 (sample SAMEA3136651, study PRJEB25190) | human gut metagenome | reverse complement strand
ACGCCACACCGACGAAATGCGTAGCATTTTGGAGGTTGGCTCTGAACAGTTACATTATTTGCAGCTTTAATAAAAATATACTTTTCGTTTTCATTATCTTGACAAGCAATAAATCCTGTACTAAAATAAGTACATAAGCAAAACCGAAACGTTTCGGTTTTGGAAATAAGGAGGACGATACGATGCCATTAGTTACATCAGAAAAGATGCTTTTAGACGCAAAGAAGGATGGATACGCAGTAGGCGCATTCAATGTAGAGAATATGGAGATGGTTAAAGCAGTCATCGCTGCAGCGGAGGAGCTGAACGCACCGGTGATGCTTCAGACAACACCTTCTACTGTAAAGTACGGAACATTGGAGACATTTGCAGGAATCGTGAAAGCAGAAGCTGCGAAAACAAAGATCCCGGTATGCCTGCATCTGGATCATGGCAATAGCTTTGAACTTGTAGTTCAGGCAATGAAAGCTGGTTATACATCTGTTATGATCGACGGTTCCCACGAAGATTTTGAGAATAATATCGCAGTGACGAAGAAGGTTGTAGATGTAGCAAATGCATTTGGTATTCCGGTAGAAGCTGAACTTGGTAAAGTTGGCGGAAAGGAAGACGACCTTGAGGCTGATGCTGATACGAACACAGATCCGCAGGAAGCGAAAGAATTCGTAGAGCGCACAGGAGTTTCCTCTCTTGCAGTAGCGATTGGAACAGCGCACGGCTTTTATGTAGGAACTCCGGTTCTTGACAAGCCAAGAGTAAGCGCAATCAAAGAAGTTGTAGATGTTCCGCTCGTGCTTCATGGAGCTTCCGGACTGAGTGAAGAAGATGTAAGAGAATGTGTAGAGCGTGGAATGTGTAAAGTCAACTTTGCTACTGAGCTTCGTGTTGCATACACAGATGCCGTGAAGAAACTGCTTGAAGAGAAGCCGGAGACATTCGATCCGAAGAAACTCGGTGTTGTTGCGATGGAAGCTGTAAAAGAACAGGTGATCGCACGCATGAAGATGTGCGGATGTGATGGAAAAGCAAAATAAAACAAGTGATAGCTTACAAGATACAGAATAAGGAAATAAGTTTATGGGTGCAACGATGAAAGACATTGCCCGAGAGACAGGGCTCGGACTTGCAACAATTTCTTCTTATCTAAATGGAGGAAATGTGCGTGAGAAAAACAGAATCAAGATCGAAGAGGCAATTGAGAAGCTTCATTTTGAGGTAAATGAAGTTGCAAGAGGATTAAAGACAAACCGAACAAAGACCATCGGAATCATCTTACCCGAGTTGAACAACATTTTCTTTTCAGAGATCATTACAGCAGCGGAAGATTTATTAAGAAGTCATGGGTATGCGACGATGATCTGTGACTGCAGATCCGATGTGAAGCGAGAAGAAGAGGCAGCAGAATTCCTTCTTCACAGAAGAGTGGATGGCTTGATCATGATGCCAACCGGAGCAGAGAAGAAAGTATTTGATAGATTTAGAAAATCCGGAAGACCGGTTGTACTGATCGACCGAAGGATGGAGAACGGAGATTGCGACTGTGTTCTTGTAGATAATGAAGGAGCAGCGCAGAACGCAGTGAAACGGCTGATGAAAAAAGGGCATAAGAAGATTGGTATGATCACAGGACCGGATAATGTGTATACAGCAAGGGAACGTCAACGAGGATATGAGCTTGCGATACAAGAATCATCCCAAGCTAGATCAGCACAACAATCAGATTTAAAAGGAAAAACAGAAAGAACAGATACAAAACTTCTGGCAGATGGTAACTACACGATTGCCGGTGGAGCGAAAGCGATGCGCAAGCTTTACGAAGAAAATCCAGATATGACAGCAGTCTTTATCTCCAACTACGAGATGACAGTCGGAGCAATGATGGAGATCAATGACCTTGGTATCAAAGTTCCGGAACAGCTGTCTGTGATAGGATTTGATAACATGGATTTTGCAAGAGCTGTAGTACCAAGATTGACAATCGTGACACAGCCAACGGAAGAGATTGGACAAGCAGCAGCAAATCTGTTATTGAGTCATCTCGAAGATAAGGATGAAACATCAGATAAAACATCAGACAAAATAGAAACAACAGAGACAATCTGGCTGAAAACCGGATTTGTAGAAGGAGAATCAGTGGCGGACATTTCATAAAGAGGAGGAGACCATGGGAGAATATTTATTAGGAATAGATATCGGAACCAGTGCCTGCAAGATTGCAGTCTTTGCAAAAGACGGAACCGTCAAGGCAACCGGAACCGGTGATTATCAGGTTTATTACCCACATCCTGGATGGGCAGAACAGAATCCGGAAGAATGGTGGGGAGCAGTTTGTGATGCAATCCCAAGGGTACTCGTAAAAGGAAATATTTCCCCGGAAGAGATTAAAGGAATCGGAATCGATGGACAGAGCTGGTCTGCGATCGCAGTCGATAAAGATGGAAATGTACTTACGAACACTCCAATCTGGATGGACACAAGAGCCACAGATATCTGTGAAGAATTCAATGAAAAGATTGGGAAAGACAAGATCTTTGAGCTTTGCGGCAACTCTTTGCAGCCATCTTATACAACTGCAAAGATTATCTGGTATCAGAGAAATCTGCCGGAAGTCTATGCAAAGACTTATAAGATCCTTCAATCCAACAGTTATATTGCATACAAACTGACCGGTGTGATGACACAGGATCTTTCTCAGGGATATGGCCTTCACTGTTTCGATATGAGAACAGGAACCTGGAATGAAGAGATGTGTCAGGAATTTGGATTTTCTTCTGAGCTATTGCCGGAAATTCATGCCTGTCATGAAGTGATCGGTGAGGTAAATGAGAAAGCTGCGAAAGAAAGCGGACTGGCGGAAGGAACACCGGTCGTGGCCGGAGGACTCGATGCGGCATGTGGAACTCTCGGCGCAGGAGTGATCCACAGCGGAGAGACACAGGAACAAGGTGGACAGGCAGGTGGAATGAGTATCTGTACCGACCAGTATCGTGCCGATGAGCGGTTGATCCTTGGATTTCATGTCGTGCCGGATTGCTGGCTCTTACAAGGCGGAACAACCGGAGGCGGCGGAGTGATGCGCTGGCTTGAGCGGGAGTTCGGAGCGTACGAAAGAGAAGAAGGAAAACGTCAGGGAAAAAGCTCACTGGATTTATTTAATGAAGAGGCGGCAGCAGTAGCACCGGGAAGTGACGGAGTGATCTTCCTCCCATATATGTCCGGTGAGAGAACTCCGATCTGGGATCCAAACGCAAAAGGTGTTTACTACGGATTAGATTTCAGTAAGACAAAAGGACACTTCATCCGTGCGGCAATGGAAGGAACAGCCTATGCATTGAAGCATAACCTTGATGTTGCGGAAGAAGCCGGAGCGAAAGTAGAAGTTCTGCGTGCGATGGGCGGATCAGCAAACTCCTTGTTGTGGACACAGATTAAGTCTGACATCACAGGAAAACCAATTGTTGTTCCATCCTCTGACACAGCAACAACACTCGGTGCAGTGATTCTTGCCGGAGTCGGAATCGGAATGTACAAAGACTTTGACGAGGCAGTGAAGCTTACTATTGAAGAGAAGCGTTCCCACGAACCGAATAATGAAAACAGAAAAGTTTACGATAAAAATTACGAAACATATATAGAACTTTATAAACAATTAAAGGAAACTATGGCGAAAAACCATGAATAAGAAATAAATTAGCAAAAGATCAAAAAAGGAGGATCTTGAAAATGAAAGCAGCAGTTGTATGCGCCAACGAAGACGTACAGTATCTTGATTACGAAGAACCGACACCGGGACCGGGCGAAGTTAAGGTCAAAGTAAAATGTTCCGGTATCTGCGGATCTGATATTCCACGAGTACTTCACAACGGAGTTCATTTCTATCCAATCGTACTTGGACATGAGTTCTCAGGAGATGTTGTAGAAGTAGGTGAAGGTGTAACAAAGGTTAAGGTTGGAGATCACGTATCCGGTGCACCGTTGAAACCATGTATGAAATGTGATGACTGCCAGAATGGAAACTTCTCTCTGTGCAAACATTACAGCTTTATTGGTTCCAGAGAGCAGGGCTCCAATGCGGACTATGTAGTGATCCCAGAGCAAAATGCAGTTGTATATGATCCAGGCATTCCGTATGAACAGGCGGCCATGTTTGAGCCTGCAACTGTAGCAATCCACGGAGTGTTCCAGAATGATTATCAGGGCGGACAGTATGTTGCAGTACTCGGCGGCGGAACGATCGGAATGTTTACAATGCAGTGGTGCAAGATCTTCGGATCCAAGAAGGTTGTAGTATTCGACATCAGTGATGAGAGACTTGAACTTGCGAAACGTCTTGGAGCTGACGAAGTTGTCAACACAACGAAAGAGAATTTTATGGAAGAGGCAATGGCGATCACAGGCGGCAAAGGATACGGATTTGTATTCGAGACAGCCGGACAGGTTCCGACTATGCATATGGCCTTTGAGCTTGCAGGAAACAAATCCCATGTATGCTTTATCGGAACACCACATGTGAATCTTGAGTTCACACCGGCAATGTGGGAGAACATGAACCGTAAAGAGTTCAAACTGACAGGATCCTGGATGTCCTACAGCGCACCGTTCCCGGGCAAAGAGTGGGATCTGACAGCACATTACTTTGCGACAGGACAGCTGAAATTCGACAAAGGATTTATTTACAAAATGGTTCCGATGAGCCAGGCACAGGAAGCATTCCAGATGTTTAAGACACCGGGACTTGTACAGGGGAAAGTAATGCTTGTAAACGAAGATTAATCAGAGAGGGGGACAAGAGCTTTGATGTGTTAAAGCTCTGTACCGAATATGATACTTACAGTAACATTAAATGCAGCAATCGACAAAAGATATGTTGTGGAAGGCTATCAGGTCGGTGAAGTCAACCGTGTGAAAGAATGTGCGTATACGCCAGGCGGAAAAGGATTAAATGTATCCAAGCCGGCGTCTATCGCAGGAGCGGAAGTGGTCGCGACAGGATTTGTCGGAGGTCATGCAGGAAATTATATCGAAGACGCACTGAAACCATTTGGAATCAAGAGCGAATTCTATCATCTGGAAGAAGAGAGCCGATCCTGTATCAACATCTGGGATGAAGTCAATCACGTGCAGACAGAATTTCTTGAGCCGGGATTCACGGTATCTGAGGAAGAATTTAAGGGATTCGAAAAACATTTCACAGAACTGGTGAAGAAAGCAGATGTTGTTGCTATGTCAGGAAGTGTTCCAAAAGGACTTGACGGAACAGCTTATCAGCGTCTTGTAAGAATCTGCAAAGAGGCAGGAAAGAAAGTCATCCTTGATACAAGTGGAAAACTGCTTGAGATGGGAATCGAGGCAAAGCCGACGATGATCAAGCCGAACATCGATGAGATCCGTATGTTGACAGGAAAAAGCTGCGACAACTTCCAGGACATGGTAGATGCGGCAAAACAGATTCATGCAGATGGAGTCGAGATCGTAGCAGTGTCACTCGGTGGAGACGGTTCCTTTGTCGTATGTGACGACGGAATCTTTCGCGCACGTGTGCCGAAGATCGATGCGGTAAACACAGTAGGATGCGGAGATTCCATGATCGCCGGGTTCGCTCTTGGACTTAGCGAAGGACTTTCGGTTAAAGAGACATTGAAGAAAGCAAGTGCGATCTCAGCGGCAGCAGCACTCAGAGAAGAAACAGGATTCTTCGTAAAAGAAGATATGGAAAAGATCTATCCACAGGTGGAGATTGAGAAGATCGGTTAGATTAGATAAAAGGAGAATTATCATGGGTGAATTTATTAATCCGGCAGATGTGCCAAAAGTAAAATTCTACACAGGTGATGAAGCACCATGTATCGGAATGGGAACCTTTGGTTCCGACAGATTTACAGCAGATCAGATTGCTGAAGCAGTAGACGGAGCAATCAAAAGCGGATACCGCATGTTCGATTGTGCCGCATGCTACGGAAATGAACCGGAGATCGGTAAAGTATTTAAAAATGCATTTGATGAGGGAATCGTAGAACGTAAAGATCTCTTTATTATGACAAAAGTATGGAACGATATGCACGAACATGTCGAAGAAGCTTGCAAGAAAAGTATCGCAGATCTCCAGTGTGATTATGTGGATATGTATTATATTCACTGGCCATTCCCAAATTACCATGCACCAAAATGCGATGTAGAGTCAAGAAATCCGGATTCTAAACCATTCAGTGTGGAAGAATTCATGAATACATACAGACAGTGTGAAAAACTCGTTGAAGACGGACTGACAAGATTCATCGGAATCTCCAATATGACAATTCCGAAACTCGAAGCAGTACTTCCATTGATGAAGATCAAACCGGTTGCCTGTGAGCTCGAGATTCATCCTTGCTTCCAGCAACAGGAACTTTACGATTACCTCGTAGCACACGATATCCAGCCGGTAGGTTACATGCCAATCGGTTCTCCGATGAGACCGGAGAGGGATATGTGTCCGGAAGATGTAGCAGATCTGCAGACTCCGGTTATGCAGGAGATTGCGAAGGCTCATAACTGTCACCCGGCGATCATTGCACTGAAATGGGCAAGACAGAGAGGCGAGATTGCAATCCCGTTCTCACTTCACAATTATGTAAGCAACTTAAAAGCAATGACAGAAGATCCGCTGACAGAAGAAGAGATGGCGAAGATTGCAACACTCGAAAAAGGAAACCGCCTTGTAAAAGGACAGGTGTTCTTGTGGCATGGAGCAAAAGACTGGCATGATCTCTGGGATGAAGATGGAGAAATCGTGACATTGTAAAGAATGAGATAAAATGATGTTGAGAGATACAGTTCTTGTAGGAAGTTGAGACTTTTACAGGAGCTGTATTTTAGTAGAAAAAAGGATCGGATTTTCTGCGTGAAATAAAAAAGTTGACATGCACACATTTTTATGATAATATATCGCTCGTAACATTTTTGTAATAAATGTAATAAAAATGAAAATAATGCATAGTATTAATAAAGAATAGCAATTAAATGGTAAAAATTATGCAACAAAATTGTTAGGAGGGTATATGAAATTTAATAAAAATAAAAGGATGTTTCTGGCGATGTATACAGCAATGATGAGTGCGGTCATGCTGACGGGATTTGCAAGTTCCACGGAAGCACAGGAGCAGAGTGCTGTAGAATCAGAAGCGTCAACGGAGCCATCGGATCAGGAAGAAACTTTAGATAACACACAGTCTGCTGGGGATGTAGGTACTGACTGGTGTGTATCAAAGGAAGTGATCGATGTACAGTCAGGGATGATCGAGAATGTGAAGATCGCGGCAGTTGAAGCAAAGATTGCTTATGAAGCAAAGCTGGAAGAAGAGAGACGTGCGGCGGAAGAAGCAGAACGGATCGCCAGAGAGAAGGCAGAAGCAGAAGCGGCAGCAGCGGCACAGGCAGAAGCAGAGGCTGCACAGCAGGCAGAAAAAGAACTGCTGGCATCCCTGATCTTCTGTGAAGCGGGAAACCAGCCGTATGAAGGACAGGTTGCGGTTGGAGCGGTTGTAATGAACCGTATCAAGAGTTCCTCTTATCCGGATACGATGGAAGAAGTAATCTACCAGTCCGGTCAGTTCTCACCGGCAATGTCTGGATGGCTTGACCGCGTAAGAGCAAACCAGGGCTATACAGAGGTTGCGATGCAGGCGGCAGAAGATGCACTTGCAGGAAGCAATCCGATTGGAGATTGTCTGTATTTCAGTGTAGGCGGTTACGGAACACGGATTGGAGATCACTTATTTCATTAGAATGCCCCACTCACAGTATCTGATCAAACAGAGTTGATCAGATACTGTGGAATCCTTTTCCGATAATCTCACTTGTATTAGAGATCAGAATAAACGCCTTTGGATCAGTAATCTTGATGAAATTGCGCAGGCGGACAGCCTGGGTACGGTTGAGCGCAGTCAGGACGATCGCTTTGTCCTGACCGGAATAAGCACCCGTTGCGTGAAAGACGCTGGCACTACGGTTCAGCTCATGAACGATGAAATCACAGATCGGTTCCGGGTCGTCACATACAACATTAAAATATTTGGACAAATTGAAGTTCTCGATAAAGGTGTCTACCATGAAAGAACGAATTGTAAGTCCGAGCAAAGAATATAATCCAGTTTTGATATCGAAGATAAAGAATCCGGCAATAGTGATCAACAGATCAGAAAGCATAAGAGCCGGTCCGATATTGAAGCTGGAATATTTTTTTAAAATCATAGCAATAATATCTGTACCGCCACTGGAACTTCCAATGTTGAACAAAATGGCAGAGCCAAGAGCAGGAAGTGCGATTGCAAAACAAAGCTCCAGCATCGGCTGGTCTGTCAAAGGAGCTTTCATCGGGCAGACGCGCTCCAGAAAAGAAAGCGTTACCGAGAGCAGAATACTGCAATAAGCTGTCTTAGCTGCGAATTTCTTACCAAGAACAATCATTCCGATCACCAGAAGCGTCATACTGGCAACAAAGTTGAAATCACCGGCTGTCATAAGTCCTGTCTTTGCAATAAGAACAGCAAGACCGGTGATACCGCCGAAGGTAAAGTTATTCGTGAACTTGAAAAAGTAGGTACCAATCGCCATGATCAGTGTGCTGACTGTCAGTAAAAGAAAATGCTTCCCCTTGTCTAACATAAATAAATTCCTCCCCAAAAGAAAAATGATAGCTTTTGTGTGCAACATCCAATCTAAAAATCTGTCACAAATGTTTGCACATATGATTGTAAGCGTTGAAAAGTGAAAAGTCAACGCATGAAGTTATTCCAAAAAGGAAATACTGAAATTAAGCAAAGTACGAAAAACAGCATACAAAAATAGAAAGAAAAGCAACGAAAAGGAGGTTTTGGAGTGTGGAACCAGAAGTTAGAAATAAGCTGGATCTTGCAATAGAAATCCGTGACGTTTATGCAAGAGAGATTCTTGATTTCGCTGGGAATCCGGCTATTGAAGTGGAAGTGCTGGCAGGAGGAGAAATCATAGGAAAAGCGTCTATGGCAGGGAAAAATTATAGTAAAAAAGAGCAGACAGAAAAACAGCAGGTGCACATCGAAGAAAAAATTGAACTGCTTAACAGTCAGATCGCACCGGAAATAATCGGTGAAAATGTATTTGAACAAAGAAAGATTGATACAATTCTGAAAGGAAACGGAAATGAACAGACATCCTTTGCAATATCACTTGCAGTGGCGCGAGCAGCAGCGGCTGCAGAAAAGGTTCCGCTTTACAGGTATCTTGGAGGCGTACGTGCGGTACATCCAAGTATGCCGCAGCTGATCAGAAAAGAAGAAATTGAGATAGAAAAGATAAAAGAAATTAAGATAGATGAGAGTACAGTTCTTACGAAACTGTTCGAAAGAATACTGAAAGAACAGAATGAAGGGAATAAAATGATTCTCAGTCAGGAAACAGCAGGAACAGAAGACAGCTTCCTGGTAGATCTTGCAGTTGCAGCGAATATTACGATGATCTTGGTTGAAAACAGAGAAAGCGCTTATTATACAGTACTGAACAATCGATTGTTACAACTGGAAGAGAAGATTAGTGGATGAGGCAATCTCAAGAGATCAGGTAGAAATAAATAATGGGAGCATAGCTCCCAATTATTTAGCGACTTTATTTTACACTCTCTAAATACATTTCTGTCAGTTCAACAGCATCTGCAATACACTGAGAACATGGGACAACTTTCCCCTTTCCAGAGACTCCCTTTAGATCACGACAATAATAGGTTCCGTTCTTTTGACGGAATTTTTCTGCAAATTCTTTTGTTTTCTTATAGGTATCTGCTTTTGTAGCTTTTCCATTTTCAAGATTTCCAATGCTGTTGTCCATTCCAATAACCATCATCATTCCGGTTACAGCTCCGCACATGTCCATCATGCCCATGCCAAATCCGAATCCCTCAGAGATTTTAAACATTGTTTCCTGGTCTACACCAAATTCCTCACAGAAAGAACAGGCTACAGCCTGTGCACAGTTATACCCTTTGTCATGTAGTTCTAATGCTTTTTCCACTTTTGTATTCATTTTTTTCTCCTTGTGTTTAGAAATTCCAACTTATTTCTTTGATTTCAAATTGTTTTTATTATAACGCTCTTTTCTATTTATGACAATTAGTATTACGGATTTCAACAGAGGAAGGTGATGCTTTGAATGATTTCTGAATATCACCTTTCATATTATTGTGTAAAAAGCTTGTATTGGAAGGAAGATATGTGTATTTTTATATTATATGATGATACCAGGATTGTGGGAGTGCATTGCACGAAACAATCCGTAGGTATCATAGTTGGAGGAGTGTATGAGAATAGGAATTATAGAAGATGACAATTTGTTGAGAAAGGCATTAGATACATCCTTGAAAAATCAAGGTTATACAACAATTCTTGCTGGTTCGAGAAAAGAAGCAATTAAAAATATAGATAGTTCTGTAGATTTGTTGATCGTAGATA
>OLOI01003149.1_pt1 | contig 10476 bp, 9 predicted proteins | sample 1672131 | NCBI WGS metagenome assembly OLOI01 (sample SAMEA3136651, study PRJEB25190) | human gut metagenome | reverse complement strand
AGCTGCAAAATGCAAGAATGTAGAGCTTGGTGAAATGAATCTGGATCATATCTATAAATATGCAGACGAACTGGACAAAGCAGATTTACATACTGACAAAGTATCTCCGTTACTGCTTCCGGCGCACTGGAAGGCCTCGGAAAAGGGGTACAGTCACTGCTCATTTCTCTGATGCGTTATGTAGTTATCATTATGCCGGCGGCCTTTATTTTAAGCCGTATCCGGGGTGCTGTCGGAGTATGGAATGCATTCTGGATCACAGAACTTATCAGCGCAATAGCTTCTGTGTGGATCTATAGAAAAAGTCTGAAACACTAAATTTGGGATACCCTGAATCGTTGATGGGGACGTAACACTTTTGCAAAGTGCTACGTCCCCATCTTACTATTTTATCTTGATATAAGATTCAATCAACTCTACTGTCTTCTCGAATCCAAGTTTTCCGCTGTTGATGCACAGGTCATAATTTTCTGCATCATCCCAGCTTCTTCCTGTGTGATAATGATAGAAGTCTGAACGGTATTTGTTGGCTCGTTCGATGTATTTCTCCATCTCTTTTTCGCTCATGCTGACACGCTCTAATGCGGATTTCATCTGGAAATCGTGATCTGCATGAACGTATACGCTGATCATATCCGGATCGTCTTTTAAGACAAAGTCAGCGCATCGTCCGATCAATACACAAGAACCTTCTGCTGCGTATTTTTTAATGATCTCAGCTTCGTAGTTAAAGAGATTCTGATCTGATGTAAATTCTTTGCTTTCCGGTGGAAGGAGTTCTCCGCTATATACGTTGGTGGATAGCAGGAATTTCGGTAACCTTTTCAGGCGTTCATCTCGTGCATTGAACATACTCTCATTAATACCACTTTCCTCGGAGGCACGCTGCAGGATTTCTCTGCTGTAGCATGGAATTCCGAGTTTTTCTGCCAGCATGTACCCGATGGTCTTTCCACCGCTTCCATACTGTCTGTTGATTGTTATTACTACTCTTTTCATAGCAATTCCCCCAATCTTTTTCTGTTACTTATATTTTAAATGTAACATCTCATTTATGCAAGTCTTGCTCTAACAAGCCTCAATCTGAAACTCATAGAAGAAAACATTACTCTTCCCTGAACTTCTACACATTTATCCTCTACTCACCAAGATATGCCTTCTTAACTGCATCGTCGTTCATCAGCTCTTTTGCATCTCCGCTGAGCAAGATTTTACCTGTCTCTAATACATAGGCGCGGTCTGCGATTTCCAATGCTTTCTTCGCATTCTGCTCTACGAGAAGTACTGTCGTTCCCGTTTTTCTTACTTCTTTGATAATGTCAAAGATCTCGTTTACAAAGATTGGTGAAAGTCCCATGGAAGGCTCGTCCAGCATCAGCATGGAAGCGTTGCTCATCAGGGCACGGCCCATAGCCAGCATCTGCTGCTCGCCGCCGGACATGGTGCCCGCCAGCTGCTTGCGGCGCTCCTTCAGGCGGGGGAAGAGAGTGAACACCTTTTCCTTGTTGGCCGCAATGGTGGAAGCGGGCTGGGTGTAGGCACCCATATCCAGGTTTTCCTCCACGGTCATGTGCAGGAACACATGGCGGCCCTCCGGCACCTGTGCCAGACCGGCCTCCACGATCTTATGGGCGCGCACGCCCTTGATGCTCTTGCCCTTGTACAGGATGTCGCCCGTTTTGGGGTGGAGCAGGCCGGAGATGGTTTTCAGGGTGGTGGACTTACCGGCACCGTTGGCACCGATCAGGGTCACGATCTCGCCCTCGTTCACCTCAAACGAAACATCCTTGACAGCGTGGATGTTGCCGTAATAAACATTGATGTTATCAACTTTCAGCATCGTTTCTGCCATCGGTTCAGCCCTCCTTCTTGCCCAGGTAGGCTTCGATGACCTGGGGATTGTTGCGGATCTCATCCGGGGTGCCCTTGGCGATGATGCGGCCGAAGTTCAGCACCGCGATGCCCTCGCAGATGCCCATGACCAGGCTCATGTCATGCTCGATCAGCAGCACGGCGATGTTGAACTCATCGCGGATGCGGCGGATGGTCTCGGTCAGCTCAGCGGTCTCCGAGGGGTTCATACCGGCGGCAGGCTCATCCAGCAGCAGCAGCTTGGGGCTGGTGGCCAGCGCGCGCATGATCTCCAAACGGCGCTGTGCGCCATAGGGCAGGCTGCCGGCCTGCGTATAGGCCATATCTGCCATGTGGAAGATATCCAGCAGCTCAAAGGCACGCTCGGTGCAGTGCTTTTCCTCTTTCCAGTAGTTGGGCAGGCGGATCAGCGAAGAGGCAAGATCGTACTTCATGGACTCATGCAGGCCGACCTTGATGTTGTCGATGACGCTCATCTCCTTGAACAGACGGATGTTCTGGAAGGTGCGGGCCACGCCCATCCGGTTGACCTGATAGGTCTTTTTGCCCGCCGTGGGCATTCCATCGATCAGGATGGAGCCGCGGGTGGGCTGGTAGACGTTGGTCAGCAGGTTGAAGACGGTGGTCTTACCGGCGCCGTTGGGGCCGATGAGGCCGGTGATCTCGTTGCGGCCGATCATCAGGTTGAAGCCGTCCACGGCGGTCAGGCCGCCGAAGTCGATGCCCAGTTCACGGACATCGAGGATAGGCTTTTTATCCTTGTCGCGGTCGGTCAGGAAGCCGCCGGAAGGGACGCTGTGTAACTTCGTCTGGAACTCACTCATGGTCTGCGCCCTCCTTGTCAGCATTCTTCTTGTGGAACAGCTCGCCGTTCATGACCTTTTCCACGATGCGGCTCATGGAGAAATCGTAGCTGCCCAGCAGTCCGCCCGGACGGAAGATCATCATCAGGACGAGCACCAGCGAGTAGATGACCATGCGGTAGCTGTCGAAGCTGCGGGTAGCCTCGGGCAGGATGGTCAGGACGGTAGCGGAGAGGATGGAGCCCAGCATGGAGCCCATGCCGCCCAGAACCACCATGACCAGGATCTCGATGGACTTCATGAAGCCGAAGGTGGAGGGGTTCAGAACGCCGATGTAGCAGGCGTACAGACCACCGGCCAGACCGGCAAAGGCAGCGGAGAAAGCGAAGGCCATGACCTTATAATAAGTAGTCTGGATGCCGCAGCTCTCGGCAGCGATCTCATTGTCGCGGATGGCGAGGACGGCACGGCCATGGCGGCTCTTCATCATGGCATGGATGAGGAAGCAGGTGATGACCACACAGAGGAAGACATTGGCGAAGTTGGAGTACTTGGGGATGTTCTTGAGGCCCTTGGAGCCGTAGAACAGGCTGTAGCCCAGCACATCGTCGATGTTGTTCAGGGTGATGCGGATGATCTCGCCGAAGCCCAGGGTCAGGATGGCCAGATAGTCACCGGTCAGACGGAGGGCCGGGACGCCGATGAGGACGCCAAACAGGCCGGCCATCACAGCGCCCAGTGCAAGGCCGATGGCAAAGGAAACGCCATCGGGCAGAGGGCTGTACTTGGTGAAGAGGGCGCAGGTGTAAGCACCCACGGCCATGAAACCGGCGTGGCCCAGCGGCAGCTGGCCCAGATAGCCGGTGGCCACGTTCAGGGACACGGCCAGGATGATGTTGATGCCCACGGTCATGAGCACCTTGTTCTGGTAAGTGGAGAGCATGTTGCCGGTCATGTAGGAAAGGGCCAGGAACAGCAGCACCACCAGCACGGCGTTCATGAGGTAGCGCACGGGCATTTTGAGCGTTTTGCGATTCTTGTTCATCTTCATGCCCTCCTTACACCTTTTCCTGCACCTTGCGGCCAAGGAAGCCCGTGGGCTTGAACAGCAGCACGATGATGAGGATGGCGAACGTGACAGCGTCCTTCCAGGCAGACAGGCCGATGGCGGAAACGAAGCACTCGCACAGGCCGATGACGATGCCGCCGACCATTGCGCCCGGGATGGAGCCGATGCCGCCCAGAACGGCGGCGACGAAGGCTTTCAGGCCCAGCATGGAGCCCATGGTGGGGGTGGCCTGCGGGTAGGAGCAGCAGTACAGCACGCTGCCGATGCCCGCCAGCGCCGAGCCCACGGCAAAGGTAAAGGAGATGGTGCTGTTGACGTTAATGCCCATCAGACGGGCAGCATCCATATCCTCCGAGACGGCGCGCATGGCCTTGCCGAGTTTGGTCTTTTGCACCAGAAAGGTGAGCACCAGCATGGACAGCACGGTGACCACCAGCGTGATGATCGAAGTAAGACCCAGCGGCACCTTGCCCAGACGGAAGGTCTGGTTGGTGTAGTAGGCGGGGATCACCTTTGCACCCGAGCCCATGATCAGCTCTGCGGTGTACTCCAGAAAGAAGGAGACACCAATGGCGGTGATCAGCAGCGAGATACGGGGGGCGCTGCGCAGGGGGGTGTAGGCGATTTTTTCAATCACCACGCCCAGCAGCGTACAGGTGATGATGGTGGCGCACACAGCGGTGACCGGGCCAAGACCCAGCTGGTTCATGACGAACCAGGACATGTAAGCGCCCACCATAATGACATCGCCATGGGCAAAGTTCAGCAGCAGGATGATGCCGTACACCATGCTGTAACCCAGTGCGATCAGTGCATAGATGCTGCCAAGGGACAAGCCGTTGATCAGCTGACTAAAGAACACTGTCATTGGATGGACACTTCCTTTCTTTCTACCAAAAAAGCGGAGACAACCTGTTCCGGCGGCCTCCGCAAGGGTACATCATTCTCTGGTTCCGGCATTCAGGCCGCACACCGGTGCGCGGCGCAGAAGCGGGATCAGAACATTTCCTTCAGTTCGGGCTTGCCGTCCACATAGGTCAGGATCGCAGTCTTCTTGACGGGATCGTGGTGCTCATCAAAGGTAAAGGTGCCGGTGATGCCCTCGATGGTGCCGGAGGCAATGGCATCGTTGACAGCCTGCTTGTACTCATCGGTACCGGCCTCCAGGCCGGCATCCTCAGCAGCCTGCACGCCGTAAACCACGGTCTTGGCGGCATCGTAGCCCAGAGGAGCAAAGCCGTTGGGGTAATCCTCGCCGTACTCTGCCTTGTAGGCATCCTCAAACTCGGGGCTGGAGCCCTTTGCGTAGTTTGCGCAGAAGTAGCTGTCCTTCAGCTGATCGGCAGTGGCATAGCCCTCCAGGCCATCCCAGCCGTCGCCGCCCAGGAAGGGAACATTCAGGCCGACGCTCTCAGCCTGAGACAGGATCTGGCCCACTTCCTCGTAGTAGTTGGGGCAGAAGACGGTCTCGGGGTCCTTGCCGAGGATGGTGGTCAGCTGAGTCTTGAAGTCCACATCGCCCTCAGAGTAGCTCTCCTGATCGACGATGGTGCCGCCCAGAGACTCGAACTCGTTGACGAAGTTCTCTGCCAGACCCTCGTTGTAGTCAGCACCCTTCTTGAAGATGACGGCTGCCTTGGTGTAGCCCAGCTTCTGGTATGCGTAGTCAGCCATCTTGATGCCCTGGAACGGGTCGGTGAAGGTGGCGCGGAAGACGTTTGCGTTCACGGTGTCGGTCTCGGCATCGTAGGTGACAGCCTCAGCGGTAGCGGAAGCGGTGACCATAGGCATATTGTAGTCTGCGCTCTCAGCAACAACTGCCAGAGTCGGGGTGGTGGTAACGTCGCCGATCAGAGCGGTCATGCCCTCGTCCACCATCTTGGTGAAGCAGTTGACAGCCTGCGTAGCGTCGCCCTGCTCGTCCTCGGTGAGGATCTCGATCTGCTTGCCGTTGATGCCGCCGTTGGCGTTGACCTGCTTCAGGTACAGGGCAGCACCGTTGACAACAGCCTGACCGTAAACGGAGACGTTGCCGCTCAGGGGACCCATAACGCCGACCTTGATGGTGTCGCCGGAAGCTCCAGCTGCGGTAGAACCGGAAGCGGCAGCAGTGGAAGCTGCGGTGCTGGAAGAGCCGCCGCAGGCAGTCAGAACACCGGCAGCAGCCACGACACCGGCAGCAGCCAGAAAGTTACGACGAGAGATCATGTTTTTCATAAGTCTATATCCTCCTGATATTTGGAAGCGTTCGTGTTATTTGCAGCCCTTTCGCACGGCCCATGAGCCAGTGTCCCGAAAAGCTGTTAAGGAAGCAGCGCTCTCTTCCCTCAAAGCAGCTCTGCTTCCTTGAGTCTTATTATAAGCACTTCGGTGCAAGTCCGCAATTCACAAATCGTCCATAGTTTGGGAGGGGTTTCGGGTAAAACTCGCTATTTTTCACAAAATCAAACGTCGCTTTTTGGTCACTTTTTCAAATTGTTCACCTGAGAAAAACAGAACATGAAAGTAATTCACAAGTGACAAAAAGATGACACAACTTTCCTCTCCTGAAGTTTGCTACCGCTAACATCCATGCATCCTCTTGCATCCCGGGCCGAATCATGGTAGGATAATGTCGGTTAGTTAGCGTATACTATCCAAATGAGAAGAGCGCATCCATTCCTATTATATATGGAGGTACAAATCATGAACTATCTTGAGATCGTAGACGTTCAGGGCCGTGAGATCTTGGACTCCCGCGGCAACCCCACTGTTGAGGCTGAGATCACCCTCGCCGACGGCACCGTGGCCCGGGGCTGCGCACCGTCCGGCGCATCCACCGGCGAGTTCGAAGCGCTGGAGCTGCGCGATGGCGACAAGGGCCGCTATCTGGGCAAGGGCGTCACCAAGGCTGTGGAGAACATCAACACCGTCATCGCTGATGCCGTCATCGGCATGGATGCTTCCGACATCTACGCCATCGACAAGGCTATGATCGACGCCGACGGCACCAAGGACAAATCCAAGCTGGGCGCAAACGCCATTCTGGCCGTTTCCATCGCTGCCTGCCGCGCTGCTGCCACTTCGCTGGACATGCCCCTCTACCGCTTCCTCGGCGGCGTGAACGGCAACCGCCTGCCCGTCCCCATGATGAACATCCTGAACGGCGGCGCACACGCCACCAACACCGTGGACACCCAGGAGTTCATGATCATGCCCGTGGGCGCACCTTCCTTTAAGGAGGGCCTGCGCTGGTGCGCTGAGGTCTTCCACGCTCTGGCTTCCATCCTGAAGGCAAAGGGTCTGGCTACCTCCGTGGGCGATGAGGGCGGCTTCGCGCCGAACCTCGCAAGCGACGAAGAAGCGATAGAGGTCATTTTGGAGGCCGTTTCGAGCGCGGGCTACACGACGGACGAGGTGAAGATTACGCTTGACGCGGCTGCGAGCGAATGGACGGCGAACGACGGCTATCTTTTACCGAAGCGCGGCACAAAATACACCTCCGCGCAGCTCATCGCGTATTGGGAAAAGCTGTGCGAAAAGTACCCCATCTGCTCGATTGAAGACCCGCTCGGCGAAGAGGATTGGCCCGCGTGGACAACCGTTACCGAAAAGCTCGGCAAAAAAATCATGCTTGTCGGTGATGACCTGTTCGTTACGAATTCGACACGAATTCGCGAGGGCATCGGGCGCAAGGCCGCAAACGCACTGCTTGTAAAGCCGAACCAGATCGGCACACTGACGGAAACGCTCGCCGCCGTGGAGCTTGCAAAGGAGAACGGCATGAAGATCGTCATGTCGCACCGCTCGGGCGAAACGGAGGACACGAGCATCGCGGATATTGCCGTTGCCGTAAACGCAGGGTTCATCAAATCCGGCGCGCCGTGCCGCAGCGACCGCACCGCAAAATACAACCGCCTGCTGCGCATTGCAAAGGAAAATGAAATGGACGAAATGTACGGCACAGGCAAATAAAAAAGGGTATCTCGGTTTTCGCCGAGATACCCTTTTAAGTTCAGAAAAGGTTTACCAATCCAGACCGGAGAACTTGTGGAAGCTGTCCATGCTGATGCGGACGCTTTCCATCTGGGTCAGCTGGGTGTGATCCTGCTCAAGCACAATGTACTCTGCGCCAAGCTCGTTGCCCTTGTTGATGATGGACTGGATGTCCATGATGCCGGTGCCGATTTCGCAGAAATCCTTGTGGTCGGAACCCTTGCCGAAGCTGTCCCACGTGACGAGCACGTTCGGGTCGTTGACGGTCCACAGGTTGATCGGGGAATCGGAGGTCTTGGAGAAATCCTTCTGGTGAATGAGCTTCAGGCGGTCGCCGAGGCGGTCCATAACAGCGAGCGGATCCATGCCGCCGCGCATTGCCCAGAACGTATCAAGCTCAAAGCTGACGTAGTTCGGGTCGGTATTGTCCATGATGTGGAACAGAATTTCCTTGCCGTTCAGCTTCTGGAACTCGTGGTAGTGGTTGTGGATGAGGAACTTGATGCCGTGCTCGGAGAGCTTTTTGCCCGCCCAGTTGTAATACTCGCAGCGCTCCATCAGCTGGTCGTAGCCGGTGTAGAAGTCTGCGGACTGGCCAAGGTACTTCGTGCCCACCTGCGTGTGGTACGCAATCATCGGGTCGATGGTCTCCTCATTGATGGGGCGGATGTGGCCGCTGATGAGGTTTGCGCCGGTCTCTTTTAAAAGCTTCTGCATGTCCTCAACGCTGACGCCGAAGCCTACGCCCGGGTCTGTATCTGCGTTGGAGCTTGCAAACTCAAGGTTCTTATAACCAATCTCTGCGACCTGGCGGATCGCGTTGATCGGGTCTTTTTTCATTTCGTCGCGCACGGAGTAAAGCTGAATGCCGACTTTAAGTGCCATAATAGGTTCAATCCTTTCTTGTCCGTTTGCCTGCTGTGCAGGTCATTTCACTATAATTGTACTGCGTTTTTACTCTGCCGTCAAGCGTCCGAAACGGGAGATATGCGTGCAAAATGTGAATTAGGAAAGTTACAAGACGGTATCCTGCGTATTTTCGGGTCAGAGGGGGAAGAAGCAAATATGAATGAAGTTTTTCGCCTTTTTGAAGACAATTTTAAAAAATTACAAAATTGTAATTTGATACGCCGTTACAGTGTACAACTCGAAAATTATTTGATTAAAAGATAAATATGATTTAACAATTAAAACAAAGGTACGTTTGTGTTATTTCAACTTGCACAGGAAAATGAAATTGCCCTAAATCTATCGAAATGACTGAACAAAAAACATTCCTGCAAAATTTCCGAAATTTTTGAAAAAACCAGTGAAATACAGTTGAATAACTGCAAGAGTTATGAAAGCGGTTTCATAAATTCTGCGAATTTAGTAATTTGTTGTCTTTTGAAAACGCATGAAAAATATGGAACCGCTTACACAAACTTGTATGGAGTGGAAATCGAGATCAAAAAAAATTAGGCAAGATGCACAAACCGAAAATCAATGACAAATTTGGGTAAAAAAACGAGTACAGGCTATTTTTGTTGTTGACATTCACAAAAGAGGGTGATAAAATCACAAATGCAAACAAAATGATATACCGCGTTTTTGTAAGATGCACCAAATACAAAGCAAATCATTTAACTTGTTTTGTTCGTGTCTCTTTTTCTATGGCAGCGGTTCCACAGAAAAGGGGACAAGTTTCGGTATGTTTCAGTGTCACGGGGGAAACCTGTTATTCGGATGTTGCCTCGGGCAAAAACAGCCTTGTGTTTTCTTATTGAAAGCGCGGTCATCACAATATTTTTAGGAGGTTATACCGTATGGCAGCAGCAGCTAAACCGGCAAAGCCGGCGTATGAGCTGAGCGGCTGGGAGCGCTTTAAAAAAGATGTTGTCCGCGACAAGTGGCTGTATCTTCTGATTCTTCCCGGCATGCTTTTCATGCTCATCTTCCGCTATATCCCGATCTTCGGCAATGTGATTGCTTTTATGGACTTCAACCCCTACAACATGTGGAACAGCACATGGGTAGGCTTTGACCAGTTCATCAAGCTTTTCAATAAGCCGGCGTTCATGCAGACTTTCTACAACACCCTCTACATCTCCATTTTGAAGATGGTATGTGGCTTCCCGATCCCGATCATCCTCGCTTTGATGATGAACGAGATGCGCAACATGCAGTTTAAGAAAGTGGCGCAGACACTCCTTTACCTGCCGCACTTCATTTCTTGGGTTGTTATGGCCGGCCTCATCATGAACTTCCTCGATCCGTCCACGGGCCTCGTCACCGCGCTCCTCAAGAGCATCACGGGCAAGGACCTGCAGGTGCTTACCGACAAGGCGCTCTTCGTCCCGATGCTGATTATCACCGACATCTATAAGACGATGGGCTGGGGCACGATTATTTACTTCGCGGCGCTGTCCGGTGTTGACCCGCAGCTTTACGAAGCAGCCGAGATTGACGGTGCACGCAAGTGGAAGCAGATGATCAACATCACGCTGCCGGCGATTACCCCGACGATTGTTATCATGCTGATCCTCAACTGCAACAACATCGTAAACGCAGGCTTCGACCAGATCTTTATGCTGTATTCCGCACTGGTTTATGACGTAGCCGATATCATCGATACGTATGTGTACCGTATCGGTATCCAGAAGGCAGACTACTCCTTCTCTACCGCAGCGGGCATGTTCAAATCCGTCATCGCTCTCGTCATGATCCTCATCGTCAACTTTGTTGCCAAGAAGACCGGCAACGAGGGTATTTGGTAAG
>OLOI01003146.1_pt1 | contig 10484 bp, 8 predicted proteins | sample 1672131 | NCBI WGS metagenome assembly OLOI01 (sample SAMEA3136651, study PRJEB25190) | human gut metagenome | reverse complement strand
TTCTCGTTTTGTTTTAAAAACCAGTGATGGAAGTCAAGGATCAACAGTAATTTATGAATTTGGTAAATTTATTGAACAAAAACAAAGTGATCTTAATAGAGGAACAAATATTTCTGTTTCAAAGCTTTTTCAAAATGTACCAGCAAGATTAAAATATGTAAAATCTGTCAATGCTGAATTTGCACATATACAAAATTATGTAGAAAGACTTTCTTTATCTCATCCAGATATTGCTTTTACTTTAATACATAATGATAAGATGACTTATAAAACAAATGGAAATGGAAATTTATTAGAAGTTATTCATCAGATTTATGGGTTATCTGTGGTTAAAAATATGTTGAATTTAAAAGCTGGAAATGATGAATTTCAAATAGAAGGTTTTATTGGTAAAATTGAAGTGAATAGGGCAAGTAAGAATCATATTGTTACGATGGTCAATCATCGTATTGTTAAAAATCAAGTAGCAATCGATGCTATTAATCAAGCATATCGTAAATATTTAGCAGATAATCGTTATCCTATTGCAGTCATCAATATTGAAATTGATCCTTATTTAGTGGATGTCAATGTTCATCCAAGCAAGTTAGAAGTTAAGTTTTCTAAAGAATACGAATTAAAACAATTAATTTTTGATGCGGTATCTAAAACTTTAGAAAATGTAAATTTAACCTATCAAGTTAAAGAAGAAAGACCAATCTTTAAACCACAACTAGATCAAATGGATCTAGATATTGATTTTAGACAAGAAATTCCTACAAAAGTTCAAAAAAAACCACAAGCTTCATTTATTCAAGAAAAAAAACAACCACTATTTGTACATGAAGAAAAGAATGAATATATAACAGAACCTGTAGAAAAGTTTGTTGAAGAACCTATCCAACTTGAAAAAGTTGAAGTGTCTTTAAAAGAAATGAAAAAGAAAATATTTGTAAAAGCACAAATTCATGGAACTTATATTGTAGGTGAAGATGATAGTGGAATGTATTTGATAGATCAACATGCTGCACAAGAAAGAATCAATTATGAATATTTTCTGGGAAAATATAGTCATCCGGATATGACAATGAGAGATTTATTAGTACCTATTACAGTTGAATATCCTTTAAGTGAATGTATGATGATTGAAGAAAGAAAAGACTTATTAAAAGAAGTTGGCATTGATTTAGAGCCTTTTGGTAATGGTTTTATTATTAAACAACTGCCAATGTGGATGAATCAAATTAATGAACATTTATTTATTGAAGATATGATTCAACAGATATTAAAAGATAATAAAATTGATTTACTTTCTTTACAAGAACATGCTATAGCAACATTAAGTTGCAAAGCATCTTTAAAAGGAAATAGTCATCTATCAATTGAGTCAATGCAAACAATTGTTGATAATTTAATGCGTTGTGATAATCCTTATGTTTGTCCACATGGAAGACCAACGATTATTCATTATTCAGCATATGAATTAGAAAAATTGTTTAAGAGGGTCGTATAATGGAAAAAGTAATTGTTGTAATTGGACCAACAAGTGTTGGTAAAACAAAAATGGGAGTAGCTCTTGCTAAAAAGTTCAATGGAGAAGTTATTAGTGGAGACTCTATGCAAATTTATAAACAGATGGATATAGGAACTGCTAAAGTCACAGAAGAAGAAAAAGAAGGTATTATTCATCATTGCGTAGACATTTTAAATCCTGATGAAACATACAGTGTTCATGATTTTCAACAAACAGTAAGAAAAAAGATAACAGAAATTACCCAAAGAGGACATGTTCCAATAATTGTTGGAGGAACAGGCTTATATATAAAAGCAGCATTATATGATTATCAATTTGATGAAATGGAAAATGATCATCATGCAATAAATGAAAAATATAAAGATTATACAAATGAACAATTACATGATCATTTAAAATCAATCGATGAAGAAAGTGCAAAAATATTGCATTTCAATAACCGTCGACGTGTTTTAAGAGCTATTGAAATCTATGAAACAACAGGTAAAAGAAAAAGTGAAATGTTAGAAGAACAAGAGCATATTTGTTTATATGATGCTTATTTTGTGGGATTAACGCTTCCTAGAGATGTTTTATATGAAAGAATTAACAAACGTGTTGATGTGATGATGGAAAATGGTTTAAAAGAAGAAATGGAGCGTCTTTATAGTCAAGGACTTACAAGAAATCATCAAAGTATGAAAGCGATTGGTTATAAAGAATGGTTTGATTATTATGATCATCAAATTGATTTAAATGATGTTTTAGAGCTAATAAAAAAACATTCAAGACAATACGCTAAAAGACAGTATACTTGGTTTAAAAACCAATTTGATGTTCATTGGTATGATGTGAATTTAGAAAACTTTGAACAATCCATTGAACAAGTAACAGATGATATAGAAAAAATCCTAAAAGTTTAGGATTTTTTTGTATGATTTAATTTTTTAATATTACTTGTACGACCATGTTTTAAAATACGTCGATAATTTTCAGCTAAAGCTTTTTCATATTGACTTGTCATCCAAGGTACATAGAATTGATTATTTGCGATTTGATCAGGTAAATATTGAATATATTCCCATAACTCAGGACGATCATAATTATATTTTTCATCCTCTTCTAGACCAACAGGTGTTAATCTTAAATATTCAGGTGCAGGCAAAGATTGTTGTCTTAAAGAAGCTAAGGCAGCATCAATAGCTGCTTCTGATGATTTAGATTTAGGTGAAAGACATAAATCAATAATAGCACTTGCAATAGGAATTCTTGCCTCAGGAAATCCTACTGTTCTGGCAGCTTGAAAAGCAGCAACAGTACGCATACAAGCATTTGGATTAGCAAGTCCAACATCTTCATATGCACAAACAAGGACACGTCTTTCTAAAGATTCAATATCGTTATATTCTATCAACTTTGCAAAATAATACATAGCTCCATTAGGATCACTTCCACGAATAGATTTTTGTAAACCACTTAAAGTATCATAATATTGATCTTCATCTTTATCAAATTGACCATTGGCTTGTGTTAAAGCATTTTTAGCATCTTCAATAGTAATATGATTATCATGAGAGATAATTGTACATACTTCTAAACAATTATATGCAAAACGAATATCTCCTGATGAAAGACGAGCAATATGTTGCAAGACTTCTTCATCACATTGATATTGATGATGATAGCCCTTTTCGCTATCTAAAGCGTGATGTAAACCTTGAATAATATCTTCTTGAGTTAAAGGCTTAACTTCAATGATTTGACATCTTGAACGAATGGCAGGATTGATTGAATGATAAGGATTAGCTGTTGTACATCCAACAATAATCAATAGACCACTTTCTACATAAGGAAGTAAATTATCTTGTTTCATTTTATTCATACGATGAATTTCATCGATAATGACAAAAAGACCATTAGATAATTTAGCTTCTTCAATAATCAAATCCATTTCTTTTTTATTTCCTGTAGATGCATTAAAAGTACGACAAGGCATATTTAAATCATGAGACAAAGCCATTGCAAGAGTTGTTTTACCACAACCTGGTGGGCCATATAAAATAACAGACATTGGGTGATTCTTTTCTACAAATTTAGTAAATAAACCATTTTCACCTATAATATGTTTTTGTCCTAATATATCTAAAAGAGATTGAGGTCTCATATTATAAGCTAAAGTTCCACTCATAAAAAAATCTTCCTCCTTAATACAAAATGAATTATAATGATTATAACACTTTTATAAAAAGAAAGGTAGAAATGAATATGAGATTAGTTGTACAAAGAGTAAGTGAAGCAAGCGTGGAAATTGAAGGAAAAATAAATGGACAAATCAAACAAGGATTTATGGTATTAGTAGGTATTACGAATGATGATAATGAAGAAATTGTTGATAAGATGGTTAATAAGCTTATCAATTTAAGAATTTTTGAAGATGAAAATGAAAAATTGAATTTATCATTGATGGATATCAAAGGAGAAATTCTTTCTATTTCACAATTTACTTTATATGCAAATTGTAAAAAAGGAAGGAGACCTAGTTTTTTAGATGCTGCTAAACCAGAAATATCAAAACCATTATATGAATATTTTAATAAAGCATTAGAAAATGCAGGGGTCCATACAGAAACAGGAATCTTTGGAGCGATGATGAAAGTCTCACTGATCAATGATGGACCAACAACAATCATCCTGGACAGTAAAGAAATCATATAGTCATAAGGCAAAGAAACGTTCTGTAAAGATCGTTTCTTTTAATCATGACAAAAAAATACAGATAAAAAACAGATATTAAGCATAAAATTATAGCGATTACAAATGGTGTTATATTTTTACTAAAAATGAAGAAATAAATATAATATATTTAAAACTATTGCTACTTTTTGTTTCAAAGCATAAAATATTGTTGAATAAATTATTGTTTGGATGTATAATAGACATAATAAAATAGTGGAGGTGCATTCGTGGAAAATTCCGTATTATTCTGGCTTGACAATACTGCAAAAAAGTATTCAGATAAAACTATTTTTTTCGATGCCGATTCAAATTTGACTTTTGAAAAACTTAATATATACACTAAAGCTGTCGGTACGTTTCTTGCAGACAAAATTGCACAGCAAAGTCCTGTTATAGTTATGAGCGGTAGGCACGTCCTTACTCCTGCCTGCTTTTTAGGAGTAGTAAGAGCCGGCGGATTTTATGCACCGATGGATGCAACAATGCCTGCACACAGGCTTAACCAGATTATCAGCGTTATAAAGGCTGATATTATGCTTGTTGACAAAGAACATCTTGAAACCGCAAAATCACTCGACTTTAACGGCGAGATTATAGTTCTTGAGGATATTCTTGAAACACCGATTGATGAGCAAAAGCTTGAAAAGGCTACTCAGAATCTTACTGAGTACGCTCCGCTTTATGTAATCTTTACATCAGGCTCAACAGGTGTTCCAAAAGGCGTTATCACATCTCATCATTCACTGATGTGCTACATAAATGCCGTATGCAAGGTTCTGGAGCTTAATGACAGCGATGTACTCGGCAATCAGTCTCCTCTTGACTATATCGCCGCTGTACGTGACATATATTTACCCCTTAAAACGGGTGCGTCAACTGTTATTATTCCCAAAAATGAGTTTGCAATGCCTGCAAAGCTCTTTGAAACACTCAATGAGTATAAGGTCACTACGCTTTGCTGGAGTGTTGCAGGAATAGAATTGCCTGCAAAGCTTGGCGCATTTGACATTGTAAAGCCTGAATATCTCAAGAAAGTTATATTCTCCGGCTCTGTAATGCCCTGCAAATATCTTAAAATATGGCAGCAGAATCTGCCTGACGTAAAATTCATCAACCAGTACGGTCCGACAGAGGCAACTGCTTCCTGCACATATTATGTGGTTGACAAGCAGGTTGACAATGACACCGTGCTGCCAATCGGAAAGCCTTATGACAATTATCACATTTTGCTTTTAAATGAGGACGACACTGCTACAAAGGACGGTGAAATCGGTGAAATCTGTGTATCGGGTCCTTGTGTTACACTCGGATATTACGGTGCTAAAGAGAAAACCGAAGAAGTGTTTGTGCAAAATCCGCTTAACACCAACTACCGTGAGATAATTTACAAAACAGGAGACCTTGGTCATTGTGACGAGGACGGAGTTTTGCATTTTCACGGCAGAAAAGACAGACAGATTAAGCATATGGGACACCGCATTGAGCTGAATGAAATTGAAGAAATGGCAAAGCAGCTTCCGAACATTACAGACTGTTGTTCACTCTATTACAAAGAAAAGGAACATCTTTATCTGTTCTACACGGGAGATGCAACATCAAAGGAAATTGTACTTCATTTCAGGAGCAAAATGCCTGCCTTTATGGTACCAAGAAAGCTTATTAATCTTGACAGTATGCCAACTCTTCCAAACGGCAAGATTGATATGCAGTCACTTAAATCATATATGAAATAGCAACCAGTGGGTTGCAATTACTCGTGCAGACAGCTTCATAAAATAATTAACTTATGTGCCCGAGCGCAACCGAGCAATTTACTATAAAGTGAATTAAACAACCGGTGGGCTGGCAACCAGTGGGTTGCACCTATTTGTGCAGACAGATTTATAAAATAATTTACTTCTATGCTCGACTTCAAAGTACGAGCAGTTACTTATAAAATAATATAATTAAAAAGGAGATTTTAAAAATGGACGAACTTATGCAGATTCTTGAGGAACTCAGACCGGATGTTGACTTTGAAAATGAGAAACAGCTTATTGCTGACGGCATTTTAGAGTCATTTGATATTGTAGCTCTTGTTGGTGAACTCAACGAGGAATTTGACATTGAAATCAAGCCAAATGACCTTGTTCCCGAGAATTTCAACTCAGCAGAAGCAATGTATGCGTTGATTACAAAATTACAGGATGAATAATTATGAAACAATTTTTAAATGAAACATTACATAAGCTGGGTACTCCGGCTTATGTTTTTGATACAGACATTTTTGCCGAAAGAGCAGAGCTTGTCAAAAAAGCCTTTGGCAATAAGGTTCAAATTTGCTTTTCAATCAAGGCTAATCCCTTTGTTCTTGCCGACTTGCCCGAGTGTTTCAGCAAAATCGAGGTTTGCTCACCGGGTGAACTGACCATTTGTGAAAAGCTTAATGCAGATATGGATATGGTAATTTTCTCGGGAGTAAATAAAACTGCCGAGGACGTTGAGCGTGCTATGCAGGACTGTGTCGGTACATTTACAGCCGAAAGTATTATGCACGTCAACCTTATCAATAACAGCGCCGTTAATAACGGAAAATGCGTACCGGTACTTCTCAGACTTACAGGCGGCAGCCAGTTCGGTATGGATGAGGACGAACTGCTTAGCATAATCAAAAACCGTGACAGCTACAAGGGAATTGAGATTGTGGGTATCCATTACTTTACAGGCACACAAAAACGTAAGCCTGCCGCAATCATCAAGGAGCTTGACAGAGTCGACGCATTTGTAGATATGGTTAAGAGCGATTATGATTTTGAGTTAAAGCGTGTTGAATACGGCACCGGACTTGCAGTAGATTATTTTAAAGATAATGCTGATGAGCTTGAAGAAGAGCGTCTTAACGGCATTGCTGAGCGTATTCGTGAACTCGGGGAAAAGGTTGAGCTGACAGTTGAAATGGGCAGATTTTTTGCTGCTCCATGTGGATTTTACTTTACAAAGGTTATCGACACAAAAACCTGCTGCGGCATTAATTATGCCATTGTTGACGGCGGTCTTAATCAACTGAAATACGACGGACAGATTCAGGGTATGCAGATTCCTGCAATCACTCACCTCTCAGATGATGATAACAATACCGACGAACAGGCGTGGACGCTGTGCGGAAGCCTTTGCACAACTGCCGACGTGCTTGCAAGAGAGGTTAAACTGTGTGGTCTTAAGCCCGATGACACTCTTGTGTTTCACCGCACCGGTGCATATTCGGCAATGGAAGGTATGGCTGTATTTTTAAGCCGTGAAATGCCGAGAATTGCACTTTATTCCAAGGAAAAAGGGTTAAGAATTGTCAGAGACTTCATTTACTCCGACACAATGAACACAGCTAATTTCGATTTATAAAGAGGGGTTATTTTGAGTTTTACAACTATTAACTTTCTTCTGTTTGCGGCAGCAACAGTGCTTGTGTACTTTTTGCTTCCGCTGAAAAAGTATAGATGGGTTGTATTGCTTGCAGCAAGCTACTTTTTTTATTTGTGTGCAAGTTATAAGTTTGCAGCCTTTATTCTTTTCACCACGATTTCAACATATTTGTTTGCCCTGTGGATTGACAAAGTTTCAAAAAATGCAAAGGCAAAGGTCAAGGCAAACAAGTCGACCTGGGACAGAGAACAAAAAAAGAAATACAAAAATAAAATTAAAATACAGAAGCGCCTGATTATGGCACTTGTACTTGTACTTAACTTTGGTATTTTAGCATTTCTGAAATACTATAACTTCTTTGCAGGCAGCCTTAATGATTTGCTGGGAATATTCTCAATCGGATTCTCGGCACCTACTTTAAAGCTTATTTTGCCTCTTGGTATTTCATTCTACACTTTCCAGTCTATGGGATACATAGTAGATGTATACCGTGAGAAGGTTGCACCCGAGAAAAATCCGCTGAAACTTGCACTTTTCGTTTCATTCTTTCCGCAGATTATTCAGGGTCCGATCAGTTTTTACGACCAGCTTGCTCATCAGTTATATGAGCCTCACAAATTTGACTTTACACGCTTTAAACACGGAATGCAGCTTATATTGTGGGGTTATTTTAAAAAACTCGTCATTGCCGACAGAGCGGTTATAGCAATGAACACGGTACTTGATGATTATACTGCATATAACGGCACAACCATTACTTTTACGGTTCTGCTATATGCTTTGCAGCTTTACGCAGATTTTTCGGGCGGCATTGATATTTCCAGAGGTATTGCACAGATATTCGGCATTGATATGGCTCAAAACTTCAAGCGTCCGTACTTTGCCAAGGATATTAACGATTACTGGCGCCGCTGGCACATAACTCTTGGTGCGTGGCTGAAAAACTATGTGTTCTACCCCATTGCTATGTCTAAGCAGTTCATAAATATGAGCAAAAATATGAAGAACACAAAGTTCGGCAACACAAAGGCAGGAGCTCATATTGCAAAGGTACTGCCGACAAGCATTGCGTCGCTTATAGTATTCCTGATTGTAGGCATATGGCACGGTGCAAACTGGAAATATGTCGGATTCGGTTTGTGGAACGGACTTATTATTATGATTTCCATTCTTTTAAAGCCGGTATTTGACTTTGTACTTGCAAAGCTGCACATTAACCCTAAGTCTTTCCTATATGGACTTTTCCAGATGTTCAGAACATTCCTTGTTGTCCTTGTAGGTTATGTGTTTGACATTGCACCAAGCTTTAGCGGTGCTGTAAATATGATAAAGATGTCATTGTTTGATCAGCATATAAATGCAGGTATCAGCCAGATTGCGGGTCTTGGAATAAACATTAAAGACTATGCTATTCTTTTGACCGGTATGATTATAATATTTGTTGTAAGCGTCATTCAGGAAAGAAACAACAATACGCACCTGCGTGTATTACTCGACAAAAAGCCGCTTATACTCCGCTGGAGCTTAACTCTTATTTGCCTTGTAACAATACTTACATTTGGTATTTACGGGCCGGGATATAATCCTGCTGAATTTGTTTATATGCAGTTTTAGAGGTTAAAATATGAAGAAAAAGCTATACATAAAAAGATTTTTTGCAGTAATTTCACTTGTTTTAGCTGTTTTGCTGTTTTTGGGCATATCGCAAGAGTATTTTTTTGCAAAGCTCGACCACAGCAAACTCAGAGTTACCGGTTTTTACGAGGAAGAAAAAAACTCACTTGATGTATGTTTTATAGGCTCAAGCGAGTGCTACACAGGTTTTTCACCGGTGCAGTTCTATCGTGAAACAGGCATAACAAGCTATCCCTACTGTTCAGAATCAAATCCGATTTCAATGACAAAATATCAGCTTAAAGAGATATTAAGAACACAGAATCCCCAGCTGATTTTTATTGAAATCAACGGTGCGCTGTATGGTAAGGACAAGGATTTTTCTGATTTACCTCATACTCATAAAGCGATAGATTCTATGCCAATGAACAAAAACAAGGACGATGCTATTCGTACTATAATTCCTGACGAAAACAAAGCTGAATTCTACTTTCCGTTCATTAAATATCACGGTGCGTGGGATTGCTATATTGAACAATTACAATACGCAAAATCAAAATTTGATATGCAGCTCAGGGGATATTCTCTTCTGAAAGGCACAAGCGTTTATACGAAAACCTCGTTAAAAGGTGCCGATAAAGGTAAGATTATTGATACTGCAAAGCTTCAGAAGGATAACAAAACGCTTGAGCTTAATGAAAAAGCCGAATATTATCTGAGGGATTTACTTCAGTTTTGTAAGGATGAAAAACTTGACAATGTTGTTTTTGTGCGTTTCCCTCATATAGTTGACAAGCGTCAATATGACAGATTCAAGAGAACAAACAGAGCAGGAGAGATTATTGAGGAGTACGGATTTGACTTTATCAATTTTGAGAAAAATCAAATCGACATAAACCTCGATAAAAACACCGACTTTTACAACAGCGACCATATGAACATTAACGGTCAGCTAAAGCTTACAGAATACATCAGTAACATAATTCAAAATGATTACAATGTTAAACCTCACGAACTCACCGAATCCCAAAAGAAAAACTGGGATGAATGTGCAGATTTCTATGATGCTTATTTAGAATATGCACAACAGGAAACCAAAAAGAATTCAAATAAAAGGATTACTGAAAAATCCGATATTATGAAAGAAATAAAAAAAATACAGCTTGAGAAATAAAAATCCACCGGCAAAGCCGGTGGTATTTCAGATGCGCCTGAAAGGCTCTGTTACTAGCAGCGCCTCAAG
>OLOI01003142.1_pt1 | contig 10513 bp, 9 predicted proteins | sample 1672131 | NCBI WGS metagenome assembly OLOI01 (sample SAMEA3136651, study PRJEB25190) | human gut metagenome | reverse complement strand
AGCATGCTTCAAGAAATAATTTTTTCTGATAAATGAATAGGGAAATTGCTTGAGTGCATCAAAAACAAGATTATCTTTGCTCGTAACAAAAATTATATATGGAATATCAAGATTGCCTTTCAGCTTGTTAATTTGTTCTGCAGTTGTAATTCCGTCTAAGTACGGCATATCTATATCAAGGAAAATTAAATCGTATTTATTATAATTGTCTATAGCGGAATAACCGCTGTTAAGAGTGTCAATAGTACATTCAATTAACCTATTTGTACATATTTTTTCAATTATGACTTTATATTCATTTAAGAATAGATTTTCGTCATCGCATATTGCTATTTTCAACATAATATCACCTGTTTTTGCTTTGTCTAATTAATTATACCATAATTCACAATATGTTCAAGAACAAACAATGGCTTTCTGAAAAAAAGCAACCGGTGAGCTGCATTTATCCGAACAGTTTCCTAAAAAGTAAAAAAGCAGCCGGTGGACTGCATTCATCCGAGCAGACAGCACCATATGAAAACGCACTTTTGTGCCCGGATGTTTCCGGACAGTTTCCAAAAAAGTAAAAAACATCCCACTGTCTTAAAACAGTGGGACGGTTTTTAACACTCAACCTGACTTTTCATTTTTTCGTAGATTTCAGGAAATTTTCTTTTTATACTCACAGGTATTAATTTGTCCTCAGTAGCAAAGCAATGAGCGGTATGGCCTGTTGCTGCAATTGTACCGCACGGAAGTACTATTTTATATTCAAACTCAAAACTTGCACCGTTAAATTTGACAAGCCTTGTTTCAACAACAAATTCATCAAAAAATCTCAAGGGCTTAATATATCTTGCATAAGCGTCAACATTCGGAATTACAATGCCGTTGCTCTCAATATTCCTGATGTCACATCCGATTTGCTTCATAAAATTGCTGCGTGCTTCTTCAAAATAACGAATATAATTTGAATGGTGCACAACCTTCATTTTGTCAGTTTCATAATACTGAACCTGCCGAGTATAAGTTTTCATATAAAATCATCTTACTTTCTTAACAATAATCCTTTTTCAAGGTCAAGTTTTGCCTGCTCTTTAATTTTGAAGTGCTGTTTCTTGCCTGTGGCTGTCTGCGGAAGTTCATTAACAAACCGATAATAACGAGGAACCTGATATTTTGAAAGATTTGGTGAGCTTTGGCAATATTCTATAAGCTCTGCAACAGTCAGGCTGTCGTCGTCTTTGATAACATATGCTGCAACAGACTCACCTCTTGTACTGTCGGGAACACCTGTTACTATACATTCGTGTACTTTCGGATGGCGGTTGATAACTTCTTCAATTCTGGCAGGGTAAATATTCTCACCCTTGCTGATTATCATATCGTCTTTTCTTCCGGCAACAGTAACAAATTGTTTATCATCCCAAGTACCAATATCGCCTGTATACATCCAGCCCTTATAGAATTTTTCCTCAGTTGCTTTTTCGTTATTAATATAGCAATAGGTTGTTTTTGAAGGACTTTTAATAATTATTTCTCCCTCTGTCTTGTTGTCGGTCGGAACAACATCGTCGGGTTCAGCTTTTTTGTCATCGTATACATTGACAATTCTTACCTCGTCATCTGTGCAGGAACGGCCCGCGGATCCTGCCATTTCAGGCAAATCATACGGACGAAGGAAGGTATTCCAGAAGGTTTCTGTAGTGCCATATCCATTAAAAATATTAGGAGTGAGTGTTTTCTGAAAACGAATACAAGCTTCTTTTTCAAGAGGACTGCCCATTGTTGTAATACCCTTGAGTGTGGAAATGTCGGCAGGGTGTTTTTCCTGACGTGTTGCAAGCAGTGTGAGTACCGACGGAACACCTGTAAGATAAGTTATTCCGAATTTTTCTACACATTCAAGGCATGTTTTGGGGTTAAAAGTCCTGTAAATCACAAGCGACGCACCGGCATAAAGAGTAGGTGTAGGACCGCCTGAGTGAATACCTCCTCTGTGAAACCAAGGAGTCATATTCATTGTAACATCTGTAGGATTAAGCGGATAGTGCATAATAACATCGTGCGCAGACAAAACCTCGTTTATGTTGTTGAGCGGAACACCTTTTGGAGTTCCTGTTGTACCGGATGTCTGCAATCGGATTACCTCATCATAAATATGAGGGTTAAAATCTATCGGAGGATTTTCCGTACTGCTTTGAGCCGTATATTCTTCATATGCAATATGACCGTCAGGAACAGAAACTTCCTTATTAGAATTATTCACTGCAATAACAACTTCCGGCTTGTGAGAAGAAATGCTTAAAGCCTGTACCGCCGTGTCAGTTATTTCTGCATCATAAATATAAGCCTTTGGCTTGTTGTGTTCAATAATTTCAGCTGTTTCACCGGGTGAAAGATTAAAATTAGCAGGGTTGAAAATTGCACCGATTTTTTGTGTTGCTATCTGGCTGAACAAAAACTGTGGTGAATTGTAAAGCTGAACAAATACGACGTCACTTTTTACAAGTCCTGTTGCTTTTAATGCGTTTGCAAGTTTATTTGCATCGCTGTTAAGCTCTGCATAGCTCCAAACCTGACCGTTTGCTGCATTTACTGCTGCATTTCTGTCTGAAAAGCGGCTTACATTACGCATAAAGCCATTCAGCCAGGTAAATTCATGTTCAAACGTATTGATAAACATATCTGCATTGTATGTCAATTCCATAAAAATCCTCGATTCGTATTCTGAATAATAGTTTTACCAATTTATCTGAAATATATACGTTATTTGGAAAAATAACCAATTAATATTTTCCAACGATAACGCTTGAGTTCTGTCCGCCAAAGCCAAATGCGTTTGACATAGCGTAGCTAATATCAGCTTTCTTTGCTGTATTAGCCACAAAGTCGATACCTGCACATTCCGGGTCAACTTCATTAAGATTAATAGTTGGCGGTATTATACCTGTTTCAATAGCTTTTATGCAAGAGATTACTTCTGTAATTCCGCCTGCTCCCATCATATGACCCGTTGCACCCTTTGTTGAGCTTACATACGGAAGCTTATCACAGAATACCTTTTTAATTGCAGAGGTTTCAACCGTGTCACCCTTATTTGTTGCTGTTCCGTGAGCATTAATATATCCGATGTCCTCAGGATTGAGTCCTGCTTCATTAAGTGCAAGTTTAATACAGGCAATAGCGCCTCTGCCCTCTGGATGAGGTGCAGTAACATGATGAGCGTCGCCCGTATTACCGCAGCCCATTATTGTGCCGTATATTTTAGCTCCTCTTGCAAGTGCATGCTCCTCGGTTTCAAGAACAAGTGCACCGCCGCCTTCGCCTATTACAAAACCGTCACGGGAGGTGTCAAAAGGACGGCTTGCAGTAGCAGGAGAGTCATTTCTTCTTGACAGAGCCTTTGCGTTTGCAAGTGAGTATATTACGAGCGGACAGAGAACAGATTCAGCACCGATAGCAAGCATAACGTCAGCCTTGCCTGCCTGCATACACATAGCGGCTGTGTTGATTGCGTCGCCGCCCGATGAGCAGGCTGTGCTTACAGTAAACTGCGGTCCCTGGATGTTGTAATCAATAGCAATATTTGCAGCTGCAATGTTGCCCAAAATCTTTGGCACAAAACGTGGACCTACCTTTTTATGTGAAGCACCGCTTAATGCGTCCTGAGTAAAAGCGATTGTGGAAATACCGCTCATAGCCGTACCCATTACAATGCCTGTGCGTTCAGGTTCAATCGTAATACCGCTCTGATTTATAGCCTCTTTGGCGGCAGTGTAGGCGTACTGCATAAACGGGTCAGTTTTTCTTATTAAATCCTTTGGCATATATTCAGACGGATTAAAGTCCTTAACCTCGCCGGCAATCTGAACAGCAAGCTCTGAAGGGTCAAAGCTTTTGATGGTGTCAATGCCTGACTTGCCTTCCGTAAGATTTTTCCAGAAAGTATCAACGCCAATACCAAGTGGGGTAACTGCTCCCATACCTGTGATTACTATTTTCTTCATAATTTAAGCTCCTTGCTTGATTTTATTTTTGCTATTTACATTCTGCATATTCTTATGCTATACTTAAATTATAACAGGAATGGAAAAATTTGCAATATATATCATAATGCAAATATGATAAAATTTATATGATTTTTTTCTGTTTCTGCATAGTAGATTGAATATAAAACTTATTAGAATGTGATGTGAGGTAAATTATATGGATATTAATCAGCTGAACTGTTTTATTTCGGTTGCACAGACATTGAATTTTTCCGAGGCGGCAAGGCGCAATTATGTGTCGCAATCTACGGTAAGCCGCTATATTAATGACCTTGAAAAAGAGTTTGGAGTACAGCTTTTCACACGCTCGCACAGAGATGTAATAATTACAAATGAGGGAAAAACTCTTCTGCCATATGTCGTTGATGTTGTAGATACACTGAAAAAGGCAAAAACTATTATAAAACAAATGCACGATGGCGGACAAGGACGTATTACGCTCGGCTGTGATGTAACATCATTGTCATTCCCGTCAAAATGCATTTCAGATTTTTCAGAAAAATACCCCAACATTGTTATTGACGTTAAGCGCTTTGACGGTGCCGACCGTAATCAGGCAATCACAAGCGGAGAGTATGATTTTTGTTTTATGCCTCGTGATATGGTTCCTGAAAGCTCAGGTATCGAGTCAATAGTCACTCATTATGAGAGCCTTTCGGTAGTGACTGCAAAAAACAGCTGCTTTAAAGGCAAAAGCAGCGTAAGTCTTCATGATATTTCTAATGAAAAGCTTTTGCTTCTCTCAGAATCAGTTTGTCCGATTGTGTATATGGAGATTATGGATTTGCTCAGAACATTCCATATTTCACCTAATATTGAAAACTCGTTTGAAGATGTTATTTCAATGTATGTTGCAGCTTCATCAGGTATCGGAATTTCAATTATTCCGAATTCACTTGCTAAATTTACATCAAGTGAATATACAGAAATTTATCCTATTGAAGATGCCGATACAAGCATCGCCTATGTTATGGCATGGGCTAAAAATATTGCAAATCCGGCTGCAAAGCTGTTTATTGAAACTGTTAAAAAATATGCCAAGGGCGAGGACAATGTTTACGGACTTTGATTATTCTAATATAGAAGTATGATATTTTCATAGGTGATAGTATGTATAAACTTTTGATTATTGAGGATGATACAGGAATTGCGGACGCAATCAAAACACAGGCAGAAATGTGGAACTTAGAGGTTAGCATTGTCGAAAATTTCCGCAATGTGTTGCAGGAGTTTGTGCAATTCCAGCCTCATATTGTTTTGCTTGATATAGGTCTGCCGTTTTTTGACGGCTATCATTGGTGCGGTGAAATTCGCAAAATCTCGAATGTGCCGATTATATTTATCTCGTCTGCCTCAGACAATATGAACATAGTAATGGCTGTGAATATGGGCGCTGATGATTTTATAGCAAAGCCTTTTGACCAGAGTGTTCTGATGGCAAAGGTACAGGCTATACTCAGAAGAACATATGATTTTTCATCAAACGTACCTGTACTTGAGCACAGAGGTGCTTTTCTAAATACCGGCGATAACACACTGACTTATAATAACAAAAAAATTGAGCTGACAAAAAACGAATACCGCATTATGCTTTGTCTTATGGAAAACAAAGGCAAGGTTGTCAGCCGTGAAAAATTTATGGAAAAGTTGTGGGAAACAGATTCATTTGTTGATGAGAACACACTGACGGTTAACATAAACCGTCTTAGAAAGAAGCTTGACGCTACCGGACTTGAAAACTTTATTAAAACAAAATTCGGAGTAGGATATATTATTGAATAAATTGAAAGGCGAAAAATGATATGAAAATTTTCGGTGCGTATATAAAGCAAAAATCAAAAATTTTTCTGACTATTTTGTTATTTTGCATTATTTTTTCCATTGTATTTTATCTTTATAAATTACCGGTTGAGGCAGTAATTTATCCATCACTTCTATGCATACTGTTCGGAACAATTCTGATTGTGCTTGATTTTGCAAAAATAAAACGCAGGTATAAAATTCTTGAAAAGCTCGGCAATATGCCGTCGGCAATGATAGACGAACTGCCGTCGGTCTCAAATATCAACGATTACGGTTATCAGAGGATAATAAGATCTTTGCAGAAAGAGATTTCTCAGCTTGAATCGGATTCAAATAATCGTTTTAACGATATGGTAGATTATTATACCGTTTGGGCACATCAGATTAAAACACCGATTGCTTCAATGCGCCTTACGCTGCAAAACGAGGATACTCCGCTTTCAAGAAAACTGTTGTCTGACTTGTTCCGTATTGAACAGTATGTTGAGATGATTATGGCATTTTTGCGTCTTGATTCAACGTCAAGCGACTATGTTTTTAAGGAGCATAATATTGATACAATAATAAGACAGGCAGTCAAAAAATATGCCAACGAATTCATTGACAGGAAAATATCACTTATATATAATCCGATTGATTATACTGTGGTGACAGACGACAAATGGCTTTCCTTTGTAATTGAACAGATACTGTCAAATGCCCTCAAGTATACACGAAAAGGCAGTATAAAGATTTATATGAATGAAAATATGATGCTCTGCATTGAGGACACGGGCATAGGTATTGCGCCTGAGGATTTGCCGAGAATTTTTGAAAAAGGATATACCGGCTATAACGGAAGAAGCGACAAAAAAGCAAGCGGACTCGGTTTGTACCTTTGTAAGCGGATTTGCAAAAATCTTGATACAGGGATAACCGTGTTATCCGAAATTGATAAAGGAACTATTGTCCGTATTGATTTAAAACAATAAGCCTAAAAAACTATAATTCAACCTTTATTTCCTGTTTTTGTTAAAATTCTTAGCTTTTTCAGATAAATCATTAAGCTCTTCTTTTGAAAGCTCGGGCAGACGTTCAAGATCATACAAAAATTTTTCCATACTCTCTTTTGAGCGAATTTTTATGCTTTCAAGATAAAAGCTGGTTATTACACCAGGAATAATAGCTATTATCAAAATTGAATATATAGACAGAACAACCGACAATATACGTCCAATAAATGTAACTGCAATAAAATCGCCAAAACCTATTGTTGTAAGTACACTGAAGCAATACCAAAGGCTGTCAAAAATCGTGTTTATTTCAGGCTCAATAAGCCAAATTGCAAATGAAATACCAAAAAGCAAAATTAGATAGCCGTAAAGTATCTTATCTGCTCTTGTACGTTTTAATACTCGCCATAAAATTTTACTGTTTCGCATTAATATTCTCCTTTCAATCTTTGGCTGACTTCAACCTGCCGAGCGGAACGATACTTCCGATAAATGCAGAAATTATCAGCCAAGGAATTACCCGTATTGGAAAACATAGCAAAAGCAAAAGTGATACAGCCGCAGGTCTTCTCATAATTACGCCCAGAACTCCTGCTGTTATTACTGCAAGACAAAAGGTTACATCAAGTCCTGTCAGCATTGCAATTCCATATCCAATACTGATGCCGCTGAATATCACAGGAAAGAAATGACCTCCGCGCCATCCTGATTTTATGCACACATTTGTGATTAACAGCTTTGCCGCACCTGTTATTATAAGAAACCACGGTGCAAACTCTTTGTAGCTTTCCGAAAGCTCAAATATTTGCTCTTCCCCCGAAAACATTGTCATAGGAAGACAGGTACCTGCTATTCCCAGCATCAAGCCGCCAAGCAAGGTGCTGATAATTACGGATACTCTGCTTTGAAGTCTGCTAAACAAAGCTTTTGTTGTTTTTTCAAAAATAATATACAGATAACCGAATACCACCCCAATCAAAGCGAGGGGTATTCCCCACATCCGTTCCGTGTTGGTTATTTCTGCCGAATCAATGCGCGGCATTCCAAGACCTCCGCCAAAAATATTCGTCAGCAGTATAAACACACCGAATGACGACAAAACTGCTATTACAACGGAAATTATCTTTGATCCTTTCGGTATAACCGTGTCCTTATTTTCATCTGTTCTTTCTTCAAGAGGCACCACAAGCCCAAAAAGTGGAGAAACAAAAATTGTACCCAGTGCCGCACTTAGTCCGATACTTGTTAATTCATCTTTGTGGATTTTTGCGGATTTCATATTATTGCCTGCCCAGTAACACAAACCAACAATAACTCCTGTCAAGCCTGCTTCGGGTCCTAAGCTTCCTCCGAATAGAAGCGGAATAAGAGCGGCTACACAAATAATCAGCACTTTGTTATACGGATAAAATTTATCTTTTTTCACTTTTGCAATAGCAGTTTCAAGCTCGTCAGGATAAGGTCCTGCCTTGCTTTGAAATATTCCAATCAGCAATCCGCCCAATAGACAAACTATAATGGTATAAAACGGAATATTTATATGTGATGGTATCCAATGCCAGATAAATTCTATTCCGCTATCCATAAGCTTGAGAAAGCCCCACACTATTGCGGCAATTATTCCACCTAAAAATGTGCACATTAATATGTAACCAAAGTTTTTAAAAATATTTTTAACACTCATAACATTTCATTTATTCCTTTATATATTGTGACATATATACTGATATTATGTTTATATCAACTTCTCTGCAATATAATTTTATAACATATTTTATATAATAGTCAAGATAAGTACTAAGAGTCAATAAAAAAGTTCTCAAAAATAGCTTGTTTAAGCCATTTTTAAGAACTTATGTTTATCAACAGGTTACGAAAGAGATGTCAGCTTAAAAATCAATTTGGACTTGAACCTATGTCAATTTTATATCGTTCTGACAATTACCTCTACCTGAGTAATAACATCACGAAGCTTGTCACCGCTAACAATATATTCAAGAATATCATCAGCAGTATCACCCCACATATCATCATTTTGAGAATATTCTGCATGACTATTCATATTATAATATTTTCCGTCTTTTTCATAACATCCTTCGCCAATATTAATTCGTCCTTCCGGATGTGTGATTGAATATAATTTACCTTTCCATTTAAATTCAACTTCTCCGTGAAAACGCATACACCATTTAAATTCGCTGATTGTTTTAAATCTATTCTCTTCATTGTTAATTGTATTTTTATTTTCAATCATTTGCATATTCAGTCCTTTATAAGATTTAAACTCGGGAGCACCGTTAGGATAATTTATCGGCGGTTGTGGATCTGGATGTCCCATAGGATTATCCCAATTTATTATATGATCATGAGGATTGGTATGTTTATCTGATCGATTATGAAAACTGAAATGTCTTTCCTTCGTTGCACAACCATCATCACCAATTTTCGTTAATCTTCGTTCGCCATTCTGATCAAATGTTTCCTTAATTTCGCCGGGGTTACCCAAATACCTTTCATCATCGGGCTTTTTAGGTTTCCATTTCCCGCCGTAAGCACTTCCTGTTCCTTTTAGTATATCATCAGGTTGTACCATTATCTTATGTATAATTCTACCACCTTTGTTTTTGTCATTCAATACATTTGTTTGACCTTTTAGATATTTCCATCCACTAAGCTCATAATCTACATATATTATATCGCCCTGCATTTCAGGAAAAGGTTCACTATAACATATAATCTTGCTCGGTTCAATTCTTCTGAGCATTTCATTGTAACCTTTCATAAAGAATTCTTTTTGGTCTGAATGGTTGTTATGTTCACGTACCATATATGTTGAAACAGCTACAATACTACCTTTGGGAATTCCATCAAAACAAAAGTCAAAAGTATCTTCATTACCCCAATTTACTGTGGAGATAACCTTTATCCCTTTGCTTGCAAGATATGCACCGCACCAACGATTACGGAAAGTATTGTAAAGCTGAAGAGTCCTATTCATTTCAATATACATACTAAAATCAGGGGATAACACAGCTTTATACTTTTTCAGTTTTTCTACATAAGTATTCGGTTTATTCCATATACTTTCAAATTTATAATCATAAAGGAAGAAATGCACCATCCTATCAAAGTTATTTTCATCAGACTTTATCTTATCAAATCCAATTAGCAACAAATTTTCAAGCTCATCATCTGAGAAATTGCATTTAGGAATTTCAGGTATACCAAATTCTCCAATTCCATCAAATTGATTTCTCAAAAATAAATCACTCGTCCTATAATTATAATTTTCTTCTGTCATAAAAACAACCTCCTTCACTTATACCCCAAAAATCAATAAAAATTGCATAAAACTATGCAATTAATAAAAAATAACGCAAAAAAAGACCAATCATTTAGACTGGTCTTAAAAAACTGTCAACAGATTAAGAAAGAGATGTCAATTGCAGTCGAGCCGCAAGGATAAAAATAACGCTGAACCCAAATAACAAATTGGATTCAGCGTCATGCTGGCTGGGCTGGCGGGATTCGAACCCACGAGATGACGGAGTCAAAGTCCGTTGCCTTACCGCTTGGCTACAGCCCATTATAATAATAGCCGCACAAAATTAACGAATAATGTGCGGCTGTGGTGACCCATCGGAGATTCGAACTCCGGACACCTTGATTAAAAGTCAAGTGCTC
>OLOI01003138.1_pt1 | contig 10521 bp, 9 predicted proteins | sample 1672131 | NCBI WGS metagenome assembly OLOI01 (sample SAMEA3136651, study PRJEB25190) | human gut metagenome | reverse complement strand
ACGGCGATCAAATCAAAATGAAATTTTTCGCAAAGTAGGTTTATCGACACGCTCAGAGCGCAGTATTCTGCGCTCTTTGAGTATTAAATGTCCAGGTTCACAACCGTGGAGGAATAATCCTCAATAAACTTGCGGCGCGGCTCTACCTTATCGCCCATCAAGACGGTAAAGGTCTCGTCCGCCTGTCTGGCATCCTCTAAGTTTACCTGCAGCATAATTCTGGTTTCCGGGTTCATGGTGGTTTCCCAGAGCTGTTCCGGGTTCATCTCACCCAAACCTTTATAACGCTGGATGGCAGGTGCCTTTCCCTCGCCAAGTTCAGCTAAAATTTCCTGCAGCTGCGCATCGGTATAGGCGTATTTTTCCATCTTGCCGCGGCTCACCTTATAAAGCGGCGGCTGCGCAATATAGACATGCCCCTCTTCAATCAGTGGACGCATAAACCGGAAGAAGAAGGTCAGCATCAGGGTACGGATATGCGCACCGTCGACATCGGCATCGGCCATGATAACAACCTTACCGTAACGGATTTTGCTGACGTCAAACTCATCGCCGATTCCGGCGCCCAGTGCCGTAATCACCGGCATCAGCTTATCGTTGCCATAGACCTTATCGATTCTGGCTTTTTCGACATTCAGCATTTTACCCCAAAGCGGCAAAATCGCCTGAAAACGGCGGTCACGACCCTGCTTGGCGCTGCCGCCTGCCGAATCACCCTCGACAATATAAATCTCGGTATACGTATTGTCGCGGTCAGAGCAATCTGCCAGCTTACCCGGCAGCGTGCTGCTCTCAAGCGCACTCTTTCTTCTTGTATTCTCTCTGGCGCGCTTTGCCGCCTCTCTCGCGCGGGAGGCCGTCAACGCCTTGTCCACCACGATTTTGGCAATGCCCGGATTTTCTTCAAAAAATTCGCCCAGCTTTTCGTTTACCATTTTTTCAACCAGAGAACGGATCTCGCTGTTGCCGAGCTTTGTCTTGGTCTGTCCTTCGAACTGCGCCTCGGTCACCTTAACGCTGATGATACAGGTCAGCCCCTCGCGGACATCCTCACCCTTTAAATTATCATCGTTATCCTTTAAAAATCCGTATTTTCTGGCGTAGTCATTGATTACCTTAGTCAGCGCCGCCTTAAACCCGGTTTCGTGCGTACCGCCCTCGGTCGTGTTAATATTATTGGCAAAGCTGATAATATTTTCACTATACCCGTCATTATACTGCATTGCCACCTCGGCCTCACAGTTTTCACGCACGGCGTTTACATAGATAACCTCCTGATGGATCGGCTCCTTATTGCGGTTTTCGTACTGAACAAATTCTTTGATACCGCCGTCATAGCGCAAATCAACCTCGCGCTTATCTTCGGGCGCATCTTCTCTTGCGTCTTTTAAAACGATGCGGATGCCCGCATTCAAAAAGGCTTGCTCACGCAGACGGAGCAGCAGGACGTCAAACTGGTACACCAGATCCTCAAAAATCTCACCGTCCGGCTTAAAGTGCACCTTGGTGCCGGTCTTATCCGTATCGCCGATCTGTTTGAGCGCACCGCAGCTTTTGCCGCGCTCATAGCGCTGATAATAAACGTGCTCGCCGTTTGAAATTTCAACCTCCAAAAAGACGGAAAGCGCGTTCACGACCGACGCACCAACGCCGTGGAGACCGCCGGAAACCTTATATCCGCCGCCGCCGAATTTGCCGCCGGCATGGAGCTTGGTGAAAACCAGCTCTACCGCCGGGATGCCGGCCTTGGGATGAATCCCGATCGGGATTCCGCGGCCGTTATCGGTAACGGTGATGGAGTTGTCCTTTTCAATCACAACCTCAATATCCGTACAATACCCGGCCAGCGCCTCGTCGATGGCGTTATCAACAATCTCATAGACCAGGTGATGAAGTCCACGCGTTGTGGTCGATCCGATATACATACCGGGGCGCTTTCTGACCGCCTCCAGTCCCTCCAACACCTGAATCTGGTCGGCATTATACTCCGCGTCCACCGGGACGCTGGTCATATGCTCCTCTGTCAGCGCAATATGCCCCTCGGACGGGACACTTGATTTATTCTGTTCTTCTGCCATACTGCATCAGCCTTTCTGACTCACAATTTTCCTTCCGTTTTGTCCCGCGGTGAGCCGGGCGGAACATGTATTTTGTTACTTTCCGCGCGCCGAACGTCCGGCCAGCGCTTTGGATGAAATATTGGTGATATAGATCACCGATTGCCCGTCTATCTCACATAATACAAAGGTTTTGGGGATTTCGTCCGACACGTTGCGGACAAACCCCTCCTCCTCCACAATTTTTAAAAAGTCACGGGTATTCTGCGACTGTGAGGTGCTTTCCAAATCCAAAATTGCAATGACATTCTTGGTATTCACCACCGTATCACTGCCCAAATGCAGATACACTCAAACCCCTCCTTCTCGCCGCGCCGTCCCGTTTTCAACCCGAAACAGACAGGTGCTTTCATCCACAGTCAGCCCATCCAAATCCGTACAGGTGACAAACATCTGGGTTTTGCGGATATGCCGCAGCACAAAGCTGCGCCGTTTCTGATCCAGTTCACTCATAATATCGTCCAGCAGCAAAACCGGGTAATCCCCCGTCTCCTCCTGCATGAGTTCAACCTCCGCCAGCTTTTGCACCAGGACAATCGTCTTTTGCTGCCCCTGTGAGGCAAACGCCTTTGCCGACTGTTCGTTAATCAGATAGTCGATATCCTCCCGATGCGGCCCGATCACCGACTCCCTGCTGTCCAGCTCCCGGTCGGACACCTCGCAAAGCCGCGCAAAGAGCTTTTCTTTTACTTCCGCCTGCGTAAGGCCGTCCGCACTGCCGATACAGGACAGGTACCGCATCGAAAGCTTTTCTCTGCCGTCCGATATCTCATGCTGAATCGCGCCGGCGGTGCAGCCGATTTTATCTAAGTATGCCGCGCGGCAGACAATCATCTCGGCCGCCACCGAGGACATCTTATCGTTTAAGATTTCCAGCATCGCCATATTGGGGCGTTCCATCTTTAAAAGTGCGTTTTTGCTGTCCAGCAGCTTTTTATAATCCGACAGCGCCGAAAAATAGCTGGGTCGTAACTGACTGATTAAGATATCCAGATTCCGCCGCCGCTGCTTGGGTCCCTCTTTAACCAGACTTAAGTATTCCGGCCCGAAGTACACCACGCGGAATCTGCCGACCAATTCACTGTTTTTGCGGATTGGAATATCATTGACACGGATGCTTTTGCGCCGGTTATGATACAACTCAATCTGCGCGGTGCTTTCCCGATCTCCATCCACAAAGTCGAGGGTAAGCGCCGCGCTCTCCCGGCCGTGATAAATCAGTTCCGTATCGCGCCGGGCGCGGTTCGCCTTTCCCATGGAGAACAGGTAGATCGCCTCTAACACATTGGTCTTGCCCTGGGCATTATCGCCGCAAAGAATATTCACGCCGCTGCCAAACTCCAGCGACTGCTCGATATAATTCCGAAAATTTTGAAGGTTCAGCCGATTTGCCTGCATCAGTCTGTCTGCATCCGAAGCGGCAGAATCAGGTACAGGTAATCGTCCCCCTCCGGCGGCACAATCACGAGCGGCGCCGTCGGGCTTTGGAACAGGAGTTTTACATCCTCCGTATCAATCACACGGAACGCCTCCAGCAAATATCGGTTATAAAAGCCGATTTCGAGCGACGCGTCCTTAATATCCACCGGGATATTGTCATCCACCGAACCGGCCGTTGTCGCGCAGGAAATATTGATATTGCCGTCCTCAATCAAAAACTTAACCGGGCTTTTTACCACATCGTTTAAGATAATCAGCGACGCACGCTGGATCGATTGATTCATCTTATCCGCCGGGCAGGTAATGGAAATGGAATGCTCCTTCGGGATAACGCTTTGGTAGTTCATATAGTTTCCCTCAATCAGGCGGGTCACCATACGATAGTTGTCAAACGTAAAGATCGCATGGCGGCCGGTTGCGTCGATGCGCACCGTCTCCTCGCCGTCCCCTAAAATCCTTGCCAGCTCCGCAAGCGATTTTTCCGGGATGATCATGCTCTTTTCTTCAAAATCGTTTTCCATTGCAACGCGGCGGATCGCCATACGGTAACCGTCCAAGGCCACCATGGTAAGCCCCGTCTTTGCAATCTCCAAAAGACAGCCCATCATCACCGGCTTATGATCGGTCACCGCCGCGGCAAACCCGGTTTTTTGAATCATATCTTTCAGCACATTGGCCGGAATCCCGATCGAATATTCCGACTCTACCAGCGGAAGGTCAGGAAACTCCGCCGCGGAGATGCCGGCGATTTCACACTTAAAAGCGCCGCTTTTCATCAGCGCCATATTTTTTTCATTCACTTCGATGCTCACCTGCGGCATCGGCAAGCTCCGAACGATACTGCCGAGCATCTTCGCCGCAAGCACCACCTCGCCCGGTTCACTGACGGTCGCCTCGATCTTTGCCTCAATGCCGATTTCCAGGTCGTTGCCGATTAAAATCAGTTCGCCGTTTTCCGATGCACGCATATAAATCCCCTCCAGCACGCTCAGGCTGCTGCGGCCGGAAGCGGCACGGGAGACCACGTTAACGGCCTCTATCAAAACATCGCGTTCACACAGGATTTTCATACTGCAAATCCTCCTTTATCTTCCATCAAAATATCATAGTTTATTATACCATAACGCCGATTTTTCGGCAAGGGTTTTTTGAAAAAAAATCCACGGATTTCCTTGTTTTTCGCATCAAAAAAACAACAGCGGATTGTGGTATGCACCTTATAAAGCACCCGTTCTTTCAAGATGCCTATCACGAACAGTCCGTCTGTTGTTTTTGGTTTATTTTTTATGATTTAGCCGTTGTTTTGCGGCGTCTTTCGCAGCACCAGATGCCGCGGCAGTCCGTCTACCATAAACGGCTCCAGTTCGCCGATAATCAAGGGACGGCAGTATTCCAAATACTCCTCTTTGACATACGTGCCCTCTTCGTTAATCCACGCATCGGGAATCGTTTTTTCTTCGTTGGCGATACGGTAAATGTCGTAGGTCTCGGTCAAAATCTGGTACGGCTCATTGGAGACGCGGCGGAAGATAATCATCTCTCCGCTATGGCCGCGCACCGCTGCGCGCACCGCCTCTGCGCCGGCGGTAAACGCCTCGGTCACGTCCCGTCTGGAACAGAGATGCGCGCCGCAGCGCTGCATGGTATTGAGTACAATACCGCGCGCCTTAATGCCCAGCTGATAGCTGACAAGATCCGCAAGATAGGTCGCCGTGCCGGTTAAGATCCGATGCCCGAACGCGTCAGCCGGATTCTTTTTCATCTGTTTTTCACAGATATACTCACCGTCCTCATCTTTTAGAGACTCCGAAACGGCGATGACCACCGTGCGCTTGCTTTGCCGCAGCTCCTCAATCCGCTCCAAAAACAGTTCGGTATCAAACACCCGCTCCGGCAGGTAAATAAAGTCCGGCCCCTCGCAGTCCTCGCCCTTGGCAAGCGCCGATGCCGCCGTCAGCCAGCCGGCGTTTCTGCCCATGATCTCCACAATCGTCACCGAATCCATGTGATACACACTGCTGTCACGGATAATCTCTTTCATGGCCGACGCGACAAACTTTGCCGCGCTGCCGAATCCCGGCGTATGATCGGTCTCTGCCAGGTCATTGTCGATTGTTTTCGGCACGCCCATAAACCGAATGTCACTGCCCACCATTGCCGCATAGGAGGAGAGCTTTAACACGGTATCCATCGAATCATTGCCGCCGATATACACCACATAGCGCACATCCGCTCTCTCTAAAATCTCAAACAGTCTCTGATAAACTTCCGGCTCTTTGCGCATATCCGGAAGCTTATAACGGCAGCTTCCCAAAAAGGCCGCCGGGGTGCGCTTTAAGATTTCCACATCCATCTCGTTTTGAATCTGCGCGCGAAGATCCACATAGCGGTTTTGCAAAAGTCCCTCAATGCCGTTTTGCATACCGTAAATCTTATCAATCCCGGCATCCTGCGCCGCCTTATAGACGCCGACCAGGCTCGCATTGATTACCGCCGTGGGGCCGCCGGACTGGCCAACCATGATATTACCCTTTACCATTTTGATCATCCTTCCGTTTCTGTCATCAAAAAATGGGACAAACTTTTTTTATTATACCAAAATTCGCCCGATTTTTCAAGAGGGGATTTTTGCCGCGGATGGCACGCGATGTCACTCCCTTTCATGCTATACTTAGCATGTAGTCGGCGCCGACTGCGATGAAACCACGAAAAGGAGTGATTGGATGTCATTATGGTATGACAAAAAAGGAAAAAGCTATGCCTCAAAGGGGTCTTCCTCCTGGATACGCTATTATGCAGAGCATATCGTCAAGGTACTAAAGGAAGAGCTGATGGCTAAGTTTACACGGCACTACGACGCCCTGGAGGGCGTCCACAGAGCAAAAGACATTCTCTACGATGACAGCACCAGCGTAAAGACAGCCATTGACAATGTCAAGCGCGCGGCAGACGATCAGGACACGGCGCTAAACGCCGCCCTGTCTGCCGAGGCCGCCGCACGGGAGGCCGGCCTTGCCGCCAAGGTGGACAAGGTCAGCGGAAAAGCACTTTCCAGCAACGATTATACCGATGCGGAAAAGGAAAAGCTGGCCGCAATTGCGCCGGGTGCGCAGGTCAACACGGTGACCGCGGTCGCAGGGAAAACAGGCGCGGTAACGCTTTCCAAGGCGGATGTCGGCCTTGGCAATGCGGATAACACCGCAGACCGTGATAAGCCCATATCAACGGCGGCGCAGGCGGCGCTGAATCAAAAAGCGGATCTTTCAGACGGTAAGGTCAAGGCTGCGCAGCTGCCCTATTTTAACACCAGCTATACGCTGACCATTGACGGCACCCCCATCTACGGCTGCCGTTTTGCCGATGTCAGCGAGGACGGCACCATGACGCTGAACGCGGACGGCAGCGGCGACTGGCTCATCAGCGTCACCGAGGATGAACAAATTGTACTGACAAAAGTTGTGCAGACCGATGAGATTGCAAAAAAAGCGGATCTTTCCGCCGTTTTAACCAAGACCAACGAAACCGCCTTTACACCGACCGAACATTATCAGCCGGCAACCAAAAAATATGTCGATGACGTTGTCAGCGAGGCCGGCGGCGGCGATATGATGAAAACCGTCTACGACCAAAATGGTGACGGCATCGTTGATAACGCCGAAAAGCTGGGCGGTCAGCTGCCGTCCTACTACGCGGCCGCCGCAGCGCTCACGGAGCGCGCACCGCTCTTGCACAGCAGCAGCGGTACGAATTTTGGAGTGGGAACCAAGACCCTTTACGGACACTGCCGCACGGTCGATGATCTTCTGCAGACCGAATACGCGGACGGACTCTCGCTCTCTGCCCATCAAGGCGCCGTACTGGACGGCAAAATTGCCGCCCTGAAGGCCGGCTATCTCACGCCGCCCGCACTGACGGCGGCAACGCCCAGGGGAACCAAAATCGGGGCAAGCGGCTGGACGGGGACAGGGTTTTTCTGCACCGACACCGATGTATTGTATCAGACAGAGGAGACCAACCTTCCGAATTACAACTCGTACACCCGGTTTTGTCTGCGCCCGGCCGATTTATCAAGCCGTTCGTATTTAAACTGGACGCCGTATTATACGTCCGGCAGCACGGAGATTGAATTTGTGTGGTCGCCGGCACGCGGCCTTTATGAGGCTCTCGTTCCGATCAAGGACGGCACGGCCGAGGCATATATCAGCACATACATCACATGGAAGTACCATCCGCCCGTTCAGATCCGCTACGGCAAGGCGACCAACTACTTTAACGCATACGACCCGGCCGGTGAATCGCATGACGGTTATACGAATTTTACCATCGTCAAGCGCACCAAGGATAACATCCGCGATTTTTCCGGGATGCTCACAAAATACGATTACGATATTTTGGCATGTTACAGCGCGGAATGGAATGTGTTTGAGAACCTGTATGACGATTTAACCGAAACGGAGCGGAGCATGCTGATTCTTGCCTGGGATGTGACCGGGGACGGCTCTGCGCCCGGCGTGGACGCCCTGCATATCTCAAAACGGGTCATCAATCAGATTACCACGCCACTGCCGATTGAGATTATCGACAATTTCAGCAATTAAGGAGGTGGCGAGCTATGCAAGTTACGATACCGGTTACGCTGGATGTGGGGTGCGGCACGGTGCGGCAGCGGATCGTTGCGCATCAGTTTGACAACGAAACGCGAATCCTGGCCGTGACGCTGACAAACGGCGGCATGCGGATGACGATTCCCAAGACGGTCACGGCGGTATTGTCCTGCCGAAAGCCGGACGATACCTATACCCAGACCATCGGCACGGTTTTAGAAGATGGCGGCGCGGCGTTTACCCTGTCGGGCAATACGTTGTCGGTTCCCGGTACGGTTCGCGCCGAGGTGCAGATCAGAGACGGCGACAAGCTGCTGACCAGCGCGGAGTTTGAAATCCGGGTGCCGCCGCAGGTGGTCGGGGACGATTTGATCGAATCCTCCGATCAGTCGGACGTGCTGGGGCGGCTGATTGAAGAGACCGGCGAGGCCATTGCGGATTTAAACCGCCGTGTTGAAAGCGGCGAATTTAAAGGCGAAAAAGGAGACAAGGGCGATGTGCAGTTTGCAACCTTTGAGATCAACCCGTTCAGCGGTAATCTCTTGATGCACACCACGCCGAATGTCACGGTACAGTTTCGGATTAAAAATCAATATTTGGAGGTGAAAATTTAATGGCAACGACAATCCTGGGAAAGGTCAGTATCTCCCCGAAAGGGGACTATGACGAAACTTCGTCCTATGAGGTGTTGGATGCCGTACGCTTTGGCGGCAGCAGTTACCTGTGTCTTGCGTCATGCACCGGTGTTTCGGTTACCGATAAGGCGTATTGGATGTGCCTTGCGGAAAAGGGCGACACCGGCGCAAAGGGCGATCGAGGAGAAAAAGGGGATCGTGGAATCCAGGGCGAACAGGGAATCCAGGGCATAAAAGGAGACAAGGGCGAAAAGGGGGACAAAGGAGAACCCGGCGCAGACGGCCTGGATATCTTCACCGTCCAAAACGGTATCACGGGCAGCAGCCTTGTTTTGACCGACCACACCGATACGCGCATGACCGCGGCGGCAATGGCCGCGCTGTCCGTCACCCTGCCGGAGACGATCCCCGATACCTATGCGGCGGCGTTCAGCTTTGTGTCGGGTACGACCGCAACTGCACTGACGGCATCCGGCATCAAGTGGCAGGGCGCGGACTGCAACGCCTCCGGCGTGTTTATCCCGGCGGCAAACACCAATTATGAGGTCAGCGTCAAATGCATCGGCTTTGACGCGGACAGTCAGCCGATTCTCGTTGCAAGGGTAGGTGTGTTTTAATGAACCGTTTTCGATTTTTACCGTCCTATCATTTTGCGGACAGTACGGACGGCGTGATTCAGAATCCGGCGGAGCTTACCCTCCGCGATTATACCATCACGGGCAGCGAGGGCGGTGTGGGCGACTGCGCCGAAAAACGCAGCGATATTCCGTCCGGGTATGAGCAGCTGGCCTACATCGAAAGTACCGGAACGCAGTATATTGACACGGGAATTGGTTTTGAAAATGTATACGGATATGACGTGCGATATCAGTCTGTCGGGAAAGTGACCTCGGCAACATGGGGTTTGCTTGACGGTGTTTTTGGTGTTAATTCTTCGGGTGCTGACACAAAAATTTGGTATATTTACTCTAATAATAAGCCCGGCGTCAGTATCGCTCTGCGCGGCGCGAGCGGCATAAATTACTACTATCCATCCTACGATGCGTATTATGCTGCTACCCATCATGTAAAAGCGGAGACAGACGGAACGGTATGGTATAACGGAGAAAACCTTGGTATGCTTTCTGATTTTACCACGGCAACCAAAACGGGAAGCATCACTCTTTTTACTGTCTATGATGCAAATTTGTCAAAGCCGTATTACTACTCCAAAACACGGATGTATCACGCGAAATTCCTTGCACAGGACGGAACGCTGCTCGGCGATTTTGTACCGTGCAAACGCGTCTCAGACGGTGTGCTCGGCATGTATGATGCGGTGAGCGGTACATTCTTCACCAATCAAGGCACGGGCACGTTTTTGTCTGCGCCGCTGACGTATACGATTCCGATACTTAACAACGGAACAAAGGCCGCCGAAATTGTCCGCAGTGCGCCGCTTTACGCCGGGGAAAGTATCTCCTATCGGGTGGACGGCCTGCCTGCCGTTTCGCTAAACAGCGACAGCAATGCGCTAACCATCGGCACTGCCGTGCAGCCCGGCAGCGTGACATATCGGTACGACACTTACTAAGGGGGAGAGAGAATGGAAACAGAGATCATGATTGCGGTGCTTTCGCTGATCGGGACACTGTTTGGATCGCTGGCCGGTATTCTGACCGCCAACCGGTTATCCAACTACCGCATCGGAAAGCTGGAGGAAAAGGTCAACAAACACAACAGTTT
>OLOI01003128.1_pt1 | contig 10560 bp, 8 predicted proteins | sample 1672131 | NCBI WGS metagenome assembly OLOI01 (sample SAMEA3136651, study PRJEB25190) | human gut metagenome | reverse complement strand
TCAGTTCCCTTTGACCGCTTGGGAAATCCGCCGTGCTGCCTGTTTGGTTGAACCCGAACCGGCAACCCGTTTAGTATGCCACAGACCATGCGACTAATGCAAATACGGCGTGTCGCGACAGCTCAAAAAGTCTCAAATCGTTGAAATTCCAACGTTTTCCCACTATCAGCCACATGTCAGCGCCAATCAGAGCAAATCCTCACGAAAAAAATCCCGAAAAGAAAAATCATGAGTATTTTTTCTGGACTTTCCCTGCAGACCGTTTGAACAGCGATGCCAACACCAGCACGCCAATGCCGATGAACATGGCACGCATCGACCGCGCACAGCCTATTGCAGGAACTTCAATCGCTTGAAATCAACAAGACCCCGCCAACGGCAACGATTGTTCACCAATCGTTCGCTGACGGGGTCTTCAAACAGCTACGCGCTACGCTCAGCCGAGAATGGCCAGAATATCGCGGGCGGAGACGATCAGGTAATCCTCACCCTGATAGTGCACCTCGGTGCCGCCATACTTGGAGTACAGCACCTTGTCGCCGACCTTGACGTCGACCGGGATACGCTCGCCGGCGTCGTTACGACGGCCCGGGCCGACAGCCAGGACTTCACCCTGCTGCGGCTTCTCCTTGGCATTGTCCGGAATGAACAGACCGGAAGCGGTCTGGGTCTCGGCTTCCGCCTGCTTGACGATGATCTTGTCTTCCAACGGTGTGAGTGAGATCGACACTGTGGACCTCCTCTTTCTAAGAGAAATCGTTACTTACCGCGCCGGGACCCGCTTGCAAGAGGCTGACGATCACTTACGGCGTCGTCCTTCCGCGCTGAGACATATCCTAGCGCGATTATTAGCACTCTGCCAACTCGAGTGCTAACGCTGAGAGCAAAATATACGAAAAAGCCTGAAACTATTCGGTTTCAGGCTAATGTTCTTTACGCTTGTTTGCACGTTTCGTGCGTTTCGTACGTTCGCTTTCCCTCCGTCATGCACCACGACGGGCCATAATGGATGCCAAGCCCACACCCAGAGAATCGGAGGTGACGCTGGGAGCCTCGACGTCGGCGCTGACCTCGGCGTCGTGGAATCCCACGGCATCCACGTCCCGCAGATGCACACCAGCCTCCACGCGGGCGGCGGCCTCGTCGGAATCCATGCTGCTGATCGCGTCGGTTGGCACAATCAACGGCTCGATATTGTCGGAAACCGCACTCGCAGTCGGAGGCACGGCCTTGGCCACCTGACGGGTGGATTTGATTTCCATGCTTTCCGGAGCGGCCTGCACGATATCGTTGCCGTCGCGCGGCGCGCCCAGCGAAAACGAAATTAGATCCTGCGACGCGTTCACCACGGTGGGCGACGACATATCGTCACGGGGGTCCACATTCTCGGTTTTGGCGATTTCATCCCGCTCATCGTGGATGGACAGACCGTTCGTCTCACTCGGCACGACTTGCGCATCCACAATATTCGCTTCAGTATCGGTTTTCACCTCAGGCGTCTCCCTACGCTTGCTTACGGCAGCATCGCGGTCGACCTTGCCGCGATCGATCGCCTGACGAATCTCACCTTCCGGCATAACATCGGTCGGCACCTGAGATTCGGCGATCCTACGAATTTCCTCAAGCTCCTGCTCCCGCAAACGCGAGCGCTCCGCCTGTTCCTCTTGGGCACGCTTACGCTCCGCCGCAGCCCGCTTCCTCATCTTGGAACGATACTTGGCGACCTTATGCTCCCACGCTGCGGCCTGCTTGGCGGCCCTCACCCCCAAAGCGAGCACTCCAGCAAGCAGCGATGCGGGAATCAAAGCAAACAACGGACTGAAATGCAACACAAACGCGCACATCAACACGACGATTGTGATCACCAGCATCGAGACAACAATAATCCGTCTTCTGCGGATCGCGGCACGACGAAGGGCACGGACATGCGCGATCCTTTCGTCGGTCAGCTTGCCCTCATGCGTCTCGTTGGACTGCATTATTGCCCCTTTCGCCTTTGCGGCGGTCTCATCGGAGAATCGCGTTCCACTGTCGGCATCCACCAGATGCAGCGACGGCGAAAAGCGGTCCTCTCGGTGCTCGATTACCCGCTTCATGCCTTTGACCGTCCGTTTGGGCAGCCAGAAAGCCATGAGAATAATCACAATCGCAAGCACCACAACCGTGCTTAACGATTCATAACCCATAACTCATAAGAATAGGTGACATTCCGACATTCTTCGGGGCACACGCCCCCGCGTGTCGAACATGTGCGTCGAAAGCGCGTGTTGAACCTCGTCAACGGCTCACTCGCCCATCAACCGTGCGGTGAAACCGTTTGGCGCGCACTCCGGCAGCAACGCGTACGATTCATGATCACGCCATTGCCCGTTGACGAACATGTACGATGTGCGCACACCCTCATAACATGCTCCCACCTTGAGCGCGACCTTGCGGGAACGCGCGTTTTCGGGAAGCAGGTCGATCTCCATGCGATGCAATTGCGGTCCGGAAGGATCAAACATCGCCCAATCAGCCAACAACGCGACGGCCATAGGAGCATATCCACGACCTGCGCAACGTTCGTCGATCCAGTAGCCGACCACACCAGTGCGCATGGCGCCATAACAGATCGCTCCCAGCGAAATCTGGCCGATGATACGCCCATGCTGCTCAATGGCGAACACCACTCCGGTGCCGTTTCGCTCGTTGCGCCGCATCGCGCGCACCCACTCATTGAACGACATCGACGCGCCATGCAACGGGTCTCCGGATTCCCACGGCTTCAGCCAGTCGTCATTACGCCAACGGACGTCGTTCCATTCGTCGCAGTCGTCGAAGGTCAGCGGCCGCAGGATTATGGGAACGTGGAGCCCGTGCGATTGGATGAACCGCGGAACATCGATGGCATTGGATTCCGAACGCATCATGCCGCGCAAAGATTGCAAAATCGTCACGCTTTCATTCTGCCATGCGCATAACATTTTCGTTTTCGCGCAACCATCCCGTGGTACAACATGCGATATGACCCCGAATATGCAAACCGATGTCGCAGGCGACAGCACGCGTGACGAAACCGCAACGCAACGCGATCTGAAAAGGCAATGGCGCAAGAACGCAATCGCAAGAAGAAAACGGACAAGCCCTGAGGAACGGATGGAAGCCGGTCGAAAACTGGCCGAGCAGGCACGGCAGGCGAATCTCATCCATTCATTCACCACGGTGGCCGCATTCGCATCCATGGGTAGCGAAATGTCGATGACACCAATGCTGCAGGCGCTTTTCGATTCAAACTGCCGCGTACTCGTTCCACGGCTTGGAGAAGGCACGGATATTGGTTGGAGCGAGCTTGACAGCATCCACGATCTGCGCGATCAGACCAACAGCGACGGCTCCACCAACACACATCGTCCGCAGGAACCCAGCAACAGCGTATGTGGGCCCGAAGCGTTGAAAAACGCTGGACTGATCATCGTTCCCGCTTTTGCCGTCGATCATGAGGGATTCCGTTTGGGGCGTGGCGGAGGATGGTACGATCGGGCACTTGAATACCGTGCGGTCGGATCGCGCGTGGTAGCGGTCTGCTGGCCCTGGGAGCCGACCGACAAGCCGGTGCCACATGAAGCGCACGACATTCCCGTTGACGGAGTGCTTACGCCGGATGGATTCACGGAGGTTCGCCAATAAACCATTCGTGAACAAGACGTTCATGCGGCCGTCTCAGGGAGCGTACTAGGATATGTCCCGTTAAGAAATTTGAGAACCTGATTGAAGCGAGGATACTTTGCCTACTTATCATTACCGTTGCAAGAACTGCAAATACGATTTCACCGAGCAGCAGTCGTTCACCGACGACCCGATCACCATCTGCCCCGAATGCGGCGAGGAACAGGTCCGCAAGGTGTATTCCGCACCGCCAATCGAATTCAAGGGATCCGGTTTCTACCGCACCGACAAATCCAAGTGAGCTCAATCACATAATTCAAACAAGCTCAACCCTTTGAAAACAAGGCGACATGCCGAAGCCTGTGGATAACTCACATCCTCCGACCACAACCCTTGATTCGGCTTGCGCAACAGCTATTCGTAAGGTCATCATGCATGCATGGTGACCTTTTTTCATGATTTGTTGCAACGTCTGCAGGACATGGATGGCAGGCGAACAACCGATGGCACGCGGACTGCACCCCATCGGCGACGGAGGAATGCACGATTGCACCGGCTGCTCGCCGCGGTCTGTGCCGGACTTGCCATGTTCGCAGCCCTGCAGTGTGTACGATTGACGATTTCCACGCAACCGGCTGTCATCGCGGCGCAGCCCATTGCGAAAGGCAGCGTGATTACCGCGGATTCGCTCGCATTGCGCGATCTTCCGTATGACGAGGCCTTACGTAACGTTTTCCATGATTGCGACGATGCCGTCGGGCTAATCGCCCAAGTGGACGTTACGGAAGGTGGCATCGTCACGTCGACCATGGCGCGCGCCTCTCCCGTTGTTCCCGAAGGATACACGGCGATCGAAGTGCGATTGGCAAGTTCCGCCGACAACCTGTCGCTTGGCGATGTCGTGACGCTTTCCAGCGCCACGATATTCGACGAGGCAACACCGGAAGCATCCCCGGACACAGATGCCGTGACGCTGCGCGAACTATGCTCGGGCGCGATCCTGACCGCGAAACCCTCGCGCGATGCGGACGGCAACACCCTTGCAGTGTTTGCCGTGCCTCCTCATGAAGCGGCGACCGTTTTGCAGGCTCAAGAGTACAGTGCGATTATCGCCATCGTCAGTTCGTGACGGCAACGAAGCAAATCCCACGCGAATGTCAGCGTCCCCTCTCGGAGAACACGCCCCAATGCGGCGGCAGTTCACCCAGAATACGCTTGTCGTCATCCGCATTGCGCTGACGTTCGGTGAGCACATCGGACGGTTCGAGCTTAACGCCGTCCGCATCGAACAGCTCAGTACCCTGGCGGATCACACGCTTGTGCTTGCGTGCCGTTCGGCGAGTGGCGCAATAGCCGGACACCACGCGAACGGCAGGCTGGTCAGTTTCCTGGGAAGGCTCCTGCGGAGAATGCTCGTCGACGCTCACTTGACCTCCTGATACAGGTCGCTCAGGCGTGCCACGATGCGGTCCACTTCCTTGTCTGGATTCACGAACGCGCCAACGCTCCACACGGTCATAACAGACCAGCCAAGCGATTCGATGTTCTGCAAAAGCACACGGTGACGTTCCCTGGTGGACTGCAATCCCATGAATTGCGCATCGTCGGTGAGTACCGCCAACGCGAACGGCTTGTCGTTCAGACCAACCACCAGCGGCAGCTTGGATCCATTGTCGAAACCATAATCGACGGCCACATTCAGCCCACGAGCTCGAATGCGATCGGCAAGATCGTTGAGAAGCACGTTCGAGCCGGTCATCTTGACGGCGGGACGCACCACGCTGTCATCAAGCTGTTCCATCCAACGAAGCACGGTCTTCAGCATCTTCGGGCCAGCCTGATGCAGACGTTCGTCATCCATGTCGGACGACGAGAACGCGGACACGATGTCAAGATGGCGGTCCGGCACGGCCAATGCGTCCAGCAGCATACCTCGCCCGCCTTCGGATTCCAACGCTCCGAACTGCTGCAGCAGGCGCCCATGGGAGGTTTTCGCATAGCACATCGCAAGAATCGCGTCAGTGGCATGCGCTCCGGCCACGTCGGAGATATCCACGATGCGCACATGGCGAAGGAACATGCCCATGGCCTTGTTCTTGTTGGCGATAGCCTTGAGCTCTGCCCCCAGTCGAGTGCGGAACGTATGCGTAAGCGTCACCACTGTAAGCATGTATGATGCGGGCACAATGGTAAAACCGGCGGCGCGCTTGGTGATCAACCTAACCACCTCGTCGATCTCCTGCTGGCTGCTTTCCACCAGTCCCGAAGTGATGACCGGCACACCGTTGGCGTCAGCCACAAAGTGGTAGGCGATCTCGCCTTGCGCACCTTCTCTTGCCACATCGAAAGGTACGGAGCCGTAGCCTTCCGATTCCAGGAACGCATTGAGCTTCGGAGCGCGCCGAACAGGACGATTGGCGATTTTCACGCTCGGTAGCAGTGCGATAAGACGCTTCAGACCATCGGATGTGACTGTTTCACGATGTGCGATCACCACCACCTGCTTGGCACGGCTGATGATGCCCAGCAATTCGATGGACTGGATATGCGCAGCCGCATCGATGATGACGATGTCAGCCAACGGCGCCGGATCGGTGATCGCCGCAAGTGTGGCGGGCGTCGCAACAAGAATCGGTTTCGCCGCTGCGAGAATCTGCGGATGTTCCTTGTGCAAGCGATTCAACGAAACGTTGTGGGAGCCGGCAAGCATGGTATGCAGCAGATTGGCTTCCTGCGTACGCGAGAACAGCATGTCGCACAGGCGACGCATGGATTCCTGTGCCACCATCGGCCCGATCGAACGCACATGCTCCACATCGACTTGGGCAAAGCGTTCCGCAGCGCCCTGCAATGCCGAACCATCCTGGTTGGAGATGATGGCGGAGGATTTCACAATATCCTCGAACGCCGTGGTCCACCATGCCAACTGCAGTTCCCCTGCGACGGCATCGTTGGGAATACCACGATTGTTCAGATCCTCAATCAGCTCGTCAAGACCAACCGAGTGGAAGTCACGCTCCAAACGGGCACGCTCCGGCAGATTGTCAAGCGCCTGCTTGTCGTCATACAGGGCCTTCAAACGCTCTTCGACCTGGTTGAAATCAACGGTTTCGAGATTGCCTCTCTGTGGGGTTGTGGCAAGCACCGCATTCAACGCGGTCATATCCCGATTGAGATTCTCCTGCGTTTCGATTATGTCATCCAGCTTGGTGGGCAGCACCGGCCATCCACCATGAGGCACGAACATATGCCACTGATCGGCCTGCTTGGACACCACAAGCAACGCCTCGTGCAGGTTCTCCACTTGGGCGCCGACGCGCAGCATGCCCTTGGCTTCTTTGATGTGGCGGCGACGCTCCCAGAATCCCATGGAACTGCCTTCAGCCCTGCGTTCGGCCTTCGGCTTGGTCGCCTCGATCATGGATGCGATGTCACGTTCGAAGATTTCCGGCTGGAACACGTCAAGCACTCGGCGCAGGTTTTTCAGCACCATGACCTGTCGACCCCACTCCTGGGCAGTCGTCGGAATCGGGAATCCACAGGTCTGCACCGTGCTGGCCACCTGCTCACGGGTGGCGGGCAGCACCTTGCGCAACAGTTCGACCACACGCTGGTATGCGCTCACCGCTTCCTCTTCGGAATACAGCGAAGCCTTGTACCATGCGGTGTCGTTCTCCGTGATGGTGTATTCGCCAAGCTCACCCGCACGCTGCAGTTTCGCAGCCCAATCTTCGATCTTGTCTGCAATGGAATGCGCAGTCTGCTTGCTCAAACGCACGTGCGTGGTCGGATGGGTGGGTAGCACCGCGATCTGTGCGAGATTCTGAATCGTCTGGTAGGCGGATACGCCCCACTCCTGGCTCACGCCGTGAAGATCACCCAGATAACGGGTCAAACGGGAGCGCACACCAACCAATTCATCGGAAATCTGATCAAATCGAGACGAAGCAACACCGGATTGGAATCCAACAGCGGCAATCAGTTGACGATCAATCGCCGCATTGGCACCGTCATCGGCGATATCCAACAACTGTCCGCTCATCTCATTCGCGGCGACGGCTTGCACAAATCGACGTTTCTGATCGGTCACGCACGGCACATAAAGCACGGAACGTCCGTTCATCACGCAACGGGACGCGATCGCGGCAGCCTGCTCGGCGGTATTGTTGGCAATCGAGCTATCCACAAACAACGAATGGCCCGCGGAAGCAAGCTGCGAAGCGTATCGGACGGTATTGTCGATATCGCCGACCTCATACTCGCCATGCGGGTCGGCATCGAACGGGCTGTATTCCGGAATCTCAGCCCCCTCCAATGCTTCAGCGGCGGCCTTGTCTCCAGCCAAAGCGTCCAAAGCGGTGTTGCCGGTCGGACCTTGAGCCAACTGATCGATGATCTTCTGGCTTTCCACCAACATCTGCGACGCCGGATCCATAAAGCACCCGAGAATAATGTGCCGTTCGATCTCAAAATCGGGGAACGCGTTGGCCGCACGATCCGTAATGGCCGCGAACACTGCAGACGTCTCTGGCGTGCCGCTCTCATAGTTCGAACCGTCAAACAGCTTGGCCTCATCCAATATGACGTTGTTCTCGCGCAGCACGGCCGCGAAAGCCGCGTTCAGACGTACACGCCCTGTGAATGCGATCACCGTGCCGTTTTCGATATTGCGGCCTTCTTTGCGCACTTCGACCGGGTACATGAGCACCGGCATCTGATTGCCCTTCCAAATGGCCACGCCGACCACCAAAGACAGTTCGCCCACGCCGCTGACGCGGCTTTTCGCCTCACGGTCGTCAAGCACACGTTCCACACGACGACCCGCGGCACGTAACATGCCATTGTCACGGAACAAGGAATTGAGCTGAACATGCCCGCTGGCGAATAGCTGCGCGATGCCGGACGGGTGCGCGTGCGTCATATCAAGTTGGGCACTCAGCTGCGTCACATCCTCAAGCGGCGACGGCGACAGGCCAAGACGATACTTCTCACGCCACCCACGAATACGATCCAGCTCAGTGACGTTCTCTTTGCTTTCGCTCATGTGTTGGCTCACTTCCCTACCGCTTTACGGTATTCCGCATACCCCGGATTATGTGACAGGGCCGCGTCGATGTCTGTATTGCCCAATGCGCCCAGCCATGCATACAGATCGTCATATAGCGACGGGTTCATGGCAAGGAATGGCAGCAGTTCCGGATGACGCGCCATCTCGAACTGCACGGTGAAATCGTCGGTGCGCTTGGCATCATCCGAAGTCAGCCCGTCGACTTCGATGGTCTGCTCCTGCTTGACGAGCTCGCCCTTGGAAACGCGGTCGAACACTGATCCGGGTTCGAAAACAGGCTTGAACGCGCTGGTTTCGTCCGGCGACGGTTCGCTCGCAACCTGCGATTGTGTAGCATGTGGTCTGAAGCGCTCATCATCGGCCTGCTGCGACGAGGTTTCCTCCTGGCTTGGAGTTTCGTCATTTGCCTGTTGCACGATCGCGGCAGACTGCTCCCCTATTTCGTTGGACTGCTCGTGCGATGCTTCTGTCTGTTGTTCCGACATATTGTTTTCTTCAGCCGGCAACGCCACGATAATCGGCTTGCTCGGACGCGCGCTGAACAGCTTGCTCACGGGAATCGTGTCATGCTCAGTTTCATTTCCTATTGCGGTTTGCATCGGCAACGAAACTTCCTGCACAGATTCCGACTGATTCGCTTCATGTTCGTTTTCCGCAGCGTTCTTCTTGGCGGCTTCTTCCGCGGCATGCTGTTCCGCCACGGCATCCGCGAACAGGTCGCGCGGAGTATTGTCTGCGATCACGTTATGCTGCACCAGCGAAACGGATGGCAAATCTCCATAATCCGGCTCGTTGGAACGGACGGGAGCAAAAGACTGACGCTCGGCAAGTTGCATGAAATTAACACGATTGGCGACGCTACGCGCGTTGAACAATGCGGTTGGCTCGCCGGCACGCAGGTTGAGAATATCATCGACCGACATATCCACCGCATCAGGCTCCTGCGGCACCTCGTCGGACACCGCGTAGGAGAACAGGTTGGAGACCGAAGCCGACGTATGGTCCTCGGTCTCAGGCACTGTCTGTGCGATGTCTCGTTCGAAGGTGACGCGCACGTCACCGAATTGCAGCGTCATCGGTGTGGTTGGCAATTGGAAATCCTCATCCGCCGGCAGACGCATCAATTGGCCATTGTCGGCCACCACAAACGAACCATTGGTCGACTTGAGATCACGCACGGAAGCATTGCCCTGCGCATCGACTGAAAAAATGGCATGCCGTTTCGACATGGATTTGCTTGCGTCCATAATGTCGAGTCGCGCGAATCCATCATCCACCAGAGGACGCAACGGCTTACGACCGATTTCCACGCTTTCGCCGCTTTCCAGCTTCTTGAGTTCGGTTCCATCAACCTTGACGGTCCACTGCTGCGCCGTTCGTTGATCTTCGCTCACCGTTGTCGGCCTTCCTTTCACACACAACACTCTTTGCCATTGTGTCATGCCTTGCCACATATTTCAGGATTATGACGCGATTAATTGACAACTTTCGCCTATTTCCCCCATTGTATGGCACGATATGGAAGCGTTCACGCCCAAATCGGGTTTTATTGGATTGTCAGCGAAAGAAAAACCTGCGAATATGCGGAAACCCCGCCGCCTTGTGGCGAACGGGGTTTCCACTCAAGATCGTGATATGCGGCTTCAAACCGCGCGAATCACTTGAGCTCGACGGTAGCGCCGGCTTCTTCGAGCTGAGACTTAGCCTTCTCAGCGTCTTCCTTCTTGGCCTTCTCCAGGACAGCCTTCGGAGCGCCGTCGACCAGAGCCTTGGCCTCAGCCAGACCCAGGGAGGTGATAGCGCGGACGGCCTTGATGACCTGGATCTTCTTGTCGCCAACGGCGGAG
>OLOI01003120.1_pt1 | contig 10597 bp, 10 predicted proteins | sample 1672131 | NCBI WGS metagenome assembly OLOI01 (sample SAMEA3136651, study PRJEB25190) | human gut metagenome | reverse complement strand
AAAAACAGCATACTAACGCCGTAATCACCCTTTTTAGGTAGCTTAATCCCTTCATTTTTACAAACCTTTTTCATGAAGGCATGAGGCATTTGAATTAAAATACCGGCACCGTCACCTGTATCAGGCTCACTGCCGACACCGCCTCTGTGTGCAAGGTTTTTCAATATCTGAATTGCCTGATTAATAATGCCGTGAGAAGTTTTTCCTTTGATATTTGCAATAAAACCGATTCCGCAGGCATCATGCTCAAATTGCGGGTCATAAAGGCCCTGTTTTTCGGGTAATCCATTATACTCCATTTTTTTCAATCCTTTCGCTGTATTCCGCCGAACAAAAAAGACGTTTCAATCAGAACATACCAATCCATAAATTGATATGTACCGATCGAAACGCCTTTGTTTCGTCAAAAAATTATTTTGTTATCCTGTGTAAACTTATTATAGCACATTATTTTTATTTTGTCTACTAAATATTTTACAAAATTGCTTTGATTTTTTCCATTGCTTTTATGGTATTTTCCTTAGTTGAGAATGCTGTAAATCTTACATATCCCTCACCGCTCGGTCCAAAACCCGAACCCGGTGTTGTTACAACGCCTGTTTCTTCAAGTAATTTATCAAAGAAATCCCATGATTTCATACCGTTCGGTGTCTTTGCCCAGATGTACGGAGCATTCACACCGCCGTAAACCGTAAAGCCTGCCTCTGTAAGCGATTCGCGGATAATTTTCGCATTTTCAAGATAATATGCAACAGCCTCTCTTGTCTGTTTATATCCCTCGTCTGTATAAACAGCCTCTGCCGCACGTTGAATTACATATGGTACACCGTTAAACTTTGTGCATTGACGTCTGTTCCACAATCCGTTAAGTTCAACTCCGTCAACCTTTAATTCGTGCGGTACAACAGTGTATGCACATCTTGTACCCGTAAATCCAGCTGTCTTTGAAAAGCTTCTGAATTCAATCGCAACTTCTTTTGCACCCTCAATTTCATAAATGCTGTGCGGTACGTCAGGGTCTGTAATAAATGCCTCATACGCACTGTCGTAAAGAATAACCGCATCATTCTTCTTTGCATATTCAACCCACGGTTTAAGCTGTTCTCTTGTTGCCGCAACACCGATTGGGTTATTTGGGAAACAAAGATAAATTATATCAACCTTTTCTTCCGGAAGTTGTGGCATAAATCCGTTTTCTTCCTTGCAAGGCATATATACAAGATTATTCCATTTACCGTCTGTAAAGTCACCCGCTCTGCCTGCCATAGCATTCGTATCAACGTATACCGGATAAACAGGGTCACACACTGCAACTTTATTGTCAACAGAGAAAATATCACCAATATTTCCGCAGTCTGATTTTGCACCGTCTGAAACGAATATTTCATCAGCCTTTACGTCAATACCTCTTGCCGCATAATCCTTTTCAACAATCTTGTTTCTCAAGAAATCATAACCTTGCTCAGGACCGTAGCCGTGAAATCCCTCTGCCGTACCCATTTCGTCAACTGCCTTGTGCATTGCCTCAATTACCGCAGGAGCCAACGGCTTTGTAACGTCGCCTATGCTCATCTTGATAACTTCTTTGTCAGGATTTGCCTCTGTATATGCAGCCGCCTTTTTTGCGACTGTTGAAAATAAGTAACTTCCCGGTAGTTTTAAATAATTGTCATTTACCTTTGCCATTTTTATTTGTTCCTTTCTGTTCTATGTTCAAATTTATCAGTTTGGAGCTGTCGACATTTTGTCGACAGGCTCTTATATAGTTATTGTTCCGTCAAATACAAACTTTGCCGGACCTGTCATATATACTTTATTTTCATTTTTATCCCACTTAATATGAAGTGTACCGCCCAAAAGTACAAGATCAGCCTCATCATCAACAAGACCGTTTAAATTTGCCGCAACCATTGTTGCACAAGCACCTGTACCGCAGGCAAGTGTTTCACCTGCACCGCGTTCCCAAACACGCATTTTTATAGTGTTTCTGTCAACTATCTGTGCAAATTCTGTATTGATTTTCTTTGGGAACAATTTATGCGTTTCAAACTTAGGACCGATTTTTTCTATTTCAAGACTGTCCGTATCATCAATAAATGTAACCGCATGAGGATTACCCATTGACACGCCTGTAACCTTATAAACCTTTCCGTCAACTTCAACATCTTCACTTATAAATCTGTCAAGATTTGAGTCAATCGGAATATTTTTCGGAACAAGTTCCGGACTGCCCATATTTACACAAACAGTCTGCACTTCTCCGTCTTTAACATTTAGGTCAAGAATTTTTATACCTGCCAACGTTTCAAGAGTAATCTGTGTCTTGTCTGTAAGACCTCTGTCGTACACATACTTACCGACACAACGCGTTGCGTTTCCGCACATTTCAGCTTGTGAGCCGTCACTGTTGTACATATCCATTCTGAAATCAGCCACATCAGACGGGCATATCAAAACAAGTCCGTCCGAACCGATACCGAAATGTCTGTCACTTACGGCTTTAGCCGTTTCGTTTATATTCTCGACTTTTTCCTCAAAACAATTTACATATATGTAATCGTTTCCTGCACCATGCATTTTTGAAAACTTAAATGTCTGCATTTACTTCATCTCCATTAAATATTTAAAATCATTCTTGCCGTATCGATAAACTTCGCACCTGTATCCATACTTCTTTTTTGTATAAATCGATGTGCCTGTTCCTCCGACATTCTGTGTGTTTCCATAAGATATGCTTTTGCGTCACGAATTATCTTTTCTTCTTCCGGTGTACGTTTTGCTCTGTGCTTTCTTCTTTCGATAATTCCGACAAAAGTTTCTACGGAATTTATTAAAAGCTGTCTGTTCAAAGGAAGTGTTACAACAAAAATATCTTGATTATATATACTGCTCTGCCTTTCGGCTTTGACTATGCTCATAAGTTTCTGACCTTCCATAAGGTCGTCATAAACATCATCGACAGTTCCGTCAGGAAGTTTATATCCCATAATTATAAGCACTTCGTCCATATCGGATACAGTTCTTAAAAGTTCTGCTTTTGAGTGACAGACAGTGTAAACATCATAGCCACTGCCGTCAAGCATCATTTTTATTTTGTTGGCTGTTTCGTCTTTTGAAAAAGCCAATACTACTCTGTCCACCGCCGTCCCTCCTTTTTAGGAAATTGTTTTTAATTAATAAGCAATTAAATATTTTTCAATTTCCCACTGATTTATGGTACGACGATATTCTCCGTATTCTTCTTCCTTAGCTTCAAAATAGCTTGACGCGAATTTATCACCAAGCAATTCACTGATAAATTCGGACTTTCTTGCAATTTTAATCGCCTCGTTAAGACTTATCGGCAAACTCTTGACTCCGAGTGCCTCACGTTCTTTATCCGAAAGATTGTAGATATTAACGTCAATACTCGGCGGAAGTGTTTCATTATCTTTTATGCCTTTCAAACCAGCCTTAAGGCAAGCCGCAAGTGCAAGATACGGATTAGCTGTAGGATCGGGTGAACGAAGTTCAATTCTTGCGTCACCGGGCTTTTTCGATGACGGTACTCTTACAAGCAAACTTCTGTTGCTTTCCGACCAAGAAATATAGCAAGGTGCCTCATATCCCGGTATAAATCTCTTATATGAATTTACCGTCGGATTTGTAAAACACGCCATATCCGGTGTATATTTTAATAATCCTGCCGTAAATTTATGTGCCGTATCGGAAAGCTTTGACGGATCATTTTCATTATAGAAAACATTTTTACCGTCCTTTTCAAGCGACATTGTAAGGTGCATTCCGCTACCGCTTACTCCCGCAATAGGTTTCGGCATAAATGTTGCGTGAAGTCCGTTACGTTTTGCAATAGTTTTTACAACAGTTCTGAATGTAACAATTCTGTCCGCGGTTTTTAATGCGTCGTCATATCTGAATGTAATCTCGTGCTGACCCGGTGCCATTTCGTGATGTGACGCCTCGATTTTATATCCCATATCTTCAAGCGTAAGACATATTTCACGGCGGCAGTTTTCGCCGTTATCAAGCGGTGCCAAGTCAAAATAACCCGCATTGTCATGCGGTTCTGTCGTAGGATTACCGCGTTCGTCCGTATTAAATAGGAAGAATTCACATTCAGGTCCCACATTAAATTTGTAACCCATTTCTTCCGCTTCTTTAATAACCGTTTGCAGAATATATCTCGGGTCACTTTCAAGACGTGTACCGTCAGGCTTATAAACATCGCATATAAGTCTTGCGACCTTTCCCTGATGCGGTCGCCAAGGGAAAATTTCAAATGTGTCAAAGTCGGGATGTAAATATAAATCACTTTCCTCAACACCGACAAATCCCATAATTGACGAACCGTCAAACATACAAAGATTATCAAGTGCGTCCTCAAGTCTTGAAGTTGTAATCGCAAGATTACGCATTGTTCCAAGCATATCCGTAAATTGCAGACGAATAAATCTTACGTCCTCTTCTTCAACCAAATCGAAAATATCTTGTTTTGTCAACATAACGAACTTTCCTTTCTAATTTCAATACTATATAATATATAAATCGTCCTAATATGCAAAAAAGGTGCTTCTATCCTATGAGGACGAAACACCTTTGCTCGTTGTAAATATTGTAACACACCTAAAAAAGTTTGTCAAGACTAATTTTAATTTAATTCTACGCACAGAGCAATGTGCAAAATGCTAAATTATATTCATTTATTTGTGCAATTTCTACATAATACTTGCACTTGCTTTGTGTTTTTATTGACTTTTTGTATAATCAGTTATATAATGTATTATATAAAAAGTTATTTTTAGGAGATGGTATCATGAAAAATATAAAAAAATTTATATGCTTGCTTATAGTGACAGTACTTATAACGCCGTCAATCGCAATAGCGGAGGACACTTACAGCGGATATTTTAATAATGAAGAAATTACAATGTTCGCCGATACTTCGGTTAAAATTTCCGAAAATGAAAAATCGGCGGTTGAAGATATTATTTCAGACTTAAATAACCTAAAAACGGAATCCGATATTCAAAAATACAACATTCCTTTGGATAACATTCAAGAACTTATTGATTCTTTACCTAAAGCAATACAATATGAGCATCCCGAATTATTTTATGTCAATTTACGTCAATTTTCTTATAAAACAGCAGACGGTCAGACAATTTCGAAAATAATAATCAAAGACCCTTTCACTATGGAAAAAGACGAAATAAAGAAAGCTCAAAAATTGATTGATGATGAATGCAATGAAATTGTATCATCTGTTCCGAAAGACGCAACAGAGCTTGAAAAAGTGCTTTTTGTTCATGATTATATCACATCTCATTATGAATATGATATGTCTTATCAAAACCGCAATCTTTACACGGCAGTAAGAGATAAGAAATGCGTTTGCCAAGGATATTCATATTTATTTATGTACATCATGAATAAATATTTTGAAATAGAATGTACAACAGTTCCGAGCGATGCGTGCAATCATATATGGAACAAAGTAAAAGTAGACGGTAAATGGTACAACTTAGATTTAACTTCAGATGACCCTACACCGAATTTATCATCACTTGCAAATCACACATATTTTCTTTTGAGCGATGAAGAATTGAAAGCTGTTTCAGCCTCTTCGGTATCAAATTCAAACGGCGGATCATATGTTGAAGAACAAGATATTCACCGCACTTGGAACGTAAACACTTGGTATGGTGAACCGGTTATAACAGCAGAAGATGACACTTATAAAGATTCAATTATTCATAACGTATCGGGATCTGTAAGTTTTTTAGATGGAAAAATCTATTGTTTCAATGATAAAAATGAACTTTCCGCTTTAGATTTATCGACAAATACTTTTACACCAGCTTATAAAGATACTTCAAAATATTATTGGTTCGTATACGGTGATAATAAATCTGCATATTCATCACATTTTAATGTTACTGTTGCTTATAGCGGAAAATTGTATTTTAACTCACCGAATAAAGTTTTTGAATTTGACACAAAAACAAATACAGCAAAAGAAATATATGAATATACGGAAATCCCCGACATTTCAAAAACATATTTGTTCGGTCTCACAGTCAAAGACGGTAATTTGTGTGCCGAGTATACTACAAATTTAATGAACGGAGTTGAATCATTTATAACAATTATAGCTGCCCCTAAACCAACCGAAACACCGATTGTTACAGAATCACCAAATGTTACAGAAACACCGACTGTTACAGAATCACCTGTTCCTACAGAAACACCGACAGTTACGGAAGTACCGAAACCTGTTATAGCATACGAATCGAAAATCACACCTAAAGATGACGGAACTTATACTATATCTGTTGACAAAAAACTTGAAACAACAGATACACCTATTTTATACGTAGCCGAATTTGACGAAAATAACATTCTTATAGGCTTAAAAGCTGTTCCGTACACAGAACCTGTTTCTGTAAGCGCACACGATGATTCACAAATGCTGAAAGCATTCGTATGGAACATAGGAAGTCAACCGATTTCACTTGTATCTCAAATCGTTTTGACAAAACCGGTTGCGTCACCGACACCAACAGATATTCCTACAGTTACAGGTACACCAACCTCAACTGATACACCGACCGCAACCGATACACCCATTGCAACTGTCGCACCACCGACTGCAACAACACCGGCAGACAGACGCTAAAATATAAAAAACGCACTCTTTACAGAGTGCGTCAGACTGTCGACAAACTGTCCGGAACGTGCAATATATTATTTTTATATTTTAAAGTTTAATTTATAGCTATAAAAAGCAACAGGCAAGCCTATCTTCGATATACGGCTTGCCTGTGCACTTTTTGTGAAAATAAACTCTAACGTACAAACGTACGCCGACGAGTTCATTTTCGCAAAATCCGAACTAATTTCTCGACCTCTGCCAGCGTGTAGACACTTTTGTCTACACGCTGACGCACTCTTTACAGAGTGCGTTTTTCTATGGCATTTCTCCTCTTATACGTTCTATTGCTTTTTTCTCAATTCTTGAAATCTGCACCTGCGACACTCCGATTATCTTGGCAATCTCAGATTGTGTTTTGCCTCTGAAATATCTAAGCAGAATTATTTCTTTTTCACGTTCTGTAAGACGGCTCAAAATATCGTCAATCATAACTTTATTTATAACTCCGTCCTCAATTTCTTCACCGGTAATTGTATCAAGCAAGCGAATTTCTTTATCGCCGTTATCGTAAACACTTTCATAAATACTTTCGGGCGGTGTTGCCGCCTCGAACGCCTCGATAAGACTTTCGGCATCAATTCCGCTTTCTTTTGAAATTTCGTTTATTGTCGGCTGTCTGTTCAGTTTTCGTCTTAACAGTTCTTCACACCGCCAGCCTTTCATTGCATTTTCCTTTAACGTTCTGCTTATTTTAACGGCACCGTCATCACGCAAAAAACGTTTTATTTCACCTGTTATCATCGGTACTGCGTATGTAGAAAATTGCACGTTAAATTCGGGATTGAATTTCTTTACGGCCTTTATAAGTCCTATCGCGCCGATTTGCGTCAAATCTTCCGCATCATATCCGCGATTTAAAAATCGCCTTGCAATACTGTATACAAGTCCCATATTTTCTTCCACCATTCTGTTTTCTGCCTGCTTGTCCCCCTCTCGCACGCGTTCAATCAAAGCAGTATTATCTCGCATAACACATCACCTACTTTAACTTTTTTGTCATAGTAATGCGTGTGCCTTTTCCTACTTCACTTTGGACTTCGATACTGTCCATAAACGTTTCCATTATCGTAAAACCCATTCCGCTGCGCTCCATTTCGGGTTTACCTGTGAAAAGCGGTTCTCTCGCTCTTGAAATATCCGGTATACCCACTCCGTCATCCGATACGGAAAAAGTCACCGTATCGTCCTCTATACTTCCAGACATCGTTACAATTCCGTCTTTTTCATCATAGCCGTGAATTATCGCATTTGTAACCGCCTCCGAAACAGCCGTTTTTATTTCTGAAATTTGGTCTACTGTCGGATCAAGTTCAAGCACAAATGCCGCCGCAACCGTCCTTGCAAATCTTTCGTTATCGCTTTTGTTCGGAAATTTTATTTCCATAATGTTACTGTACATCAATGCCCGCCTCCTTTACACCGTTTTCAAGGTTGTCGGCTACCGTTACGATACTCTTTATACCCGACATTTCAATCAGTCTGTTCACCGCATCAGACGCACCGTATATGATAACCTTTCCGCCGAGTGCCGTAACCGTCTTATATCGTCCCATAATAACGCCGATACCGGACGAGTCCATAAAAGTCACATTTTCAAAATTAAACGCGACATTAACTGCCCCCGTTCTGCCAAGTTCCCTGTCCGCATTTTCTCTTACCGACGACGCTTTATGCTGGTCAAGTTCGCCGAAAATTTTTATAATCAGCAATCTGTACCTGCCCATTAACATTAACTCCATATTTTCTTCCTCCTGTATATAAATGTTATCTTTTTATATTTCTATTATTTGTAATAAATTTCCTTTGTTAAATTTTGATAACCTTTGTCGAAAACACTTTTTATTATTTTTGAACTGTGATATAATAAAACAGACATAAGAAATGAGGTTACATTTATGAAAAGTGAATGGAATAAACTTGACAATGCCGCCAAGATATTTCCGGCGGCGCAGTCCAAAAAAGATACGCAGGTATTCAGATTTTCCTGCGAATTATACAAAACAGTAAACAAAGACCTTTTGCAAAAAGCCACTGAAGATACATTGGAGGAATTTGATATTTTCAAAAGTATATTAAGGCGTGGACTTTTTTGGTATTACCTTGAGGAATCGGATATAAAACCGATTGTACGCGAAGAATATAAAATCCCATGTTCGCTTATATACCAGAGGAACAATCACAAGCTTTTATTTGAAGTGACTTACTACAGAAACAGAATAAATCTCGAAGTTTTTCACGTTTTGACAGACGGCACAGGTGCGATGAATTTTCTTAAAACACTTGTATCAAACTGCCTTACACTTGCGGAAAATGTTGAGGACAGCGGAGTTGATTATGACGCATCAAGCACACAAAAAAGTGATGACAGTTTTTCAAAATACTATTCCGGCAAAATTTCTTCAAAGCAAGAAAATAACCCTGTTGCATACAAAATTGTAGGACGCAAATATCCCGACGACAAATTAAAAGTCATAAACGGTATGGTTGACGTAAAGAAAGTACTTGAAGAATCTCACAAATACAATGCAACTTTAACTGCGTTTTTGTCTGCGGTACTTATAAAATCAATCATAGACGAAATGCCTGTGCGTTCAAAAGGCAAGAAACCGATTACAATACTGATACCGGTAAATCTTCGCAACTTCTTCCCATCCGTTTCGGCAAGAAACTTTTTCTGTCTGACGTATATTCAGTATGACATAAAAAAGCACGGCGAGGATTTTGAAACAATGGTTGACGTTATAAACACTCAACTAAAAAGCAAGCTGAAAGCCGAAAAACTTCTCGGCACTATCGACACATATTCAGCTGTTGAACACAATGTCATAACAAGAATTGTACCGCTTGTCGTGAAAGATTTCTTTTTGAGAATAGCATACAGAATGTCGGGCAGAGCCGTCACGGCAACTTTTTCAAATATAGGAATAGTTAAAATGCCCGAAAATATGAATAAGTTTATAAAATGCTTTGACGTGTATATCAGCACCGACAAACTTCAATTATGTTCTTGCTCGTTTGACGGTAAGCTGACTTTGGGATTTACTTCTCAATTCATCAGCTCGGATATCGAAATGAGGTTTTTCCGTGAATTGACTTCAAGGGGTATTGACGTTGAACTGACTTCCAACATACACGACGATGAAAGGAATGATTAAATGAAACATTGTGATAAATGTAAAATTGATGTGCGTGGTGAATTTGAGCGTTGTCCGTTGTGCCAAAACAAGCTGACAGGCGAAAGTACACCTTACGAATTTCCGAAAGTACAATCATTTTACGAAAAATATGAAAAGATTTTTAAATTTGCAATTCTTGTCACTTCGTCACTTTCGATAATAAGCATTGCCGTAAACATACTTCTTCCCCAAAGCGGTCATTGGTCGTTGTTTGTACTTTTCGGTGTAATATGCTTCTGGCTTACGACAAATATATGTATCAAGAAACGCCAAATCATATCGCAGAATATCGCCGCAGAGGCTGTTATAATATCAATATTGTGCGTAATATGGGATAAGTTTACAGGTTGGCACGGCTGGTCGGTCGATTACGTTATACCGATAATATTTTCATGGGCAATGCTCGGATTGTTCGTGGCAACAAAGATTTTAAAAATTAAAATGCCCGATTATGTGTTCTCATTTGTGATATGTATATTTTTCGGACTTGCACCGTTTATATTGTGCATAACAGGTGTCACAAAAATTCTTATTCCGTCGGTTATATGTATTGCACTGAGCATAATTTCTTTTATAACTCTTGTGTTATATGACGGCAAAGAACTTGTTTTGACATTATCAAAAAAATTTCACATATAGACAAAAAATGGTGTTGCTTTCGCAACACCATTTTTCAGACTGTCGACAAATTGTCCGGAACGTGCAATAT
>OLOI01003110.1_pt1 | contig 10629 bp, 7 predicted proteins | sample 1672131 | NCBI WGS metagenome assembly OLOI01 (sample SAMEA3136651, study PRJEB25190) | human gut metagenome | reverse complement strand
ATTCTTGAAAGAGAAAATATATTTGTCATGGATGAGGGAAGAGCGGTACACCAGGACATTCGCCCACTTCAGATTCTGATCCTGAATCTGATGCCTCTGAAAGAAGAAACAGAACTGCAGCTTCTGCGGTCTCTGTCAAACACACCATTACAGGTGGACGTGACTTTTATGGCAGTTGAGAGCCATCAGGCAAAAAATACGTCTGCCAATCATCTGAATAAATTTTATCAGACTTTTTCGGAACTCAAAGATATGAAGTTTGATGGAATGATCGTGACAGGAGCACCGGTAGAACAGATGGAGTTTGAAGAAGTGGATTACTGGAACGAGCTGACAGAGATCATGGACTGGACAGAAAGTCATGTGACATCTACGATTTTTCTGTGCTGGGCTGCACAGGCAAGTCTGTATCATTTTTACGGACTTCAGAAACGTCAGCTCGATCACAAAATGTTTGGTCTCTTCTGGCACAAAGTTCTGAATCGTAAGATCCCGCTGGTCAGAGGATTTGATGATGCTTTTCTTGCACCACATTCCAGACATACAGAGGTTCCAATCGAAGATATCCGTGCATGTAAAGATATCACGATTCTTGCAGAATCTGAGGAGGCGGGGCTTTTTCTTGCAATGGCGCAGGGGGGACGTAAGATTTTTGTCATGGGACATCCGGAATATGACCGTGTGACACTGGATGGAGAATATAAGAGAGATGTAGGAAAGGGACTTCAAATCGATCTTCCGAAGAATTATTACAAAGATAATGATCCGGAAAACAGACCGCTGCTTCTCTGGAGAGCTCATGCCAATAATCTGTATACAAACTGGCTGAATTATTACGTATACCAGAGTACTCCGTTCGACCTGATGGGAACACCGGATTTTGGCAGTATTTCGTTTGAGTAAAAAGGCCGAGTAGTTTGATGGATTAAAGAATATTATAAAGAAAGTGCGAAACCTGGAGAATATTTCCACCGGGCTTCTCACTTTTTTGGTGTACAGGACAAATATGGTAGTGTATAATAGATTTAAAGCATTGAAAATATAATATGCAGGGGGAAAATGAAATGGATGGTTCGATGTTTATCGGAACATGGTGGTCACTGGTACCGCCATTGCTGGCAATCGTGCTGGCATTAGTAACCAAGGAAGTGTACAGTTCGCTTTTTATCGGGGTGGCAGCAGGGGCACTGCTGTATACCGGCTTTCATCCGTGGAATGCATTTGTGGCATTCTTTGATATCATGAAGAACAGTATGAATCTGAATATTTTGATCTTTGATGTACTGCTTGGAATGATCATCGTCCTGATGTCAAAATCAGGCGGATCGGCAGCTTATGGCAAATGGGCGGGAAGTAAGATCAAGACTAAGAAAAGTGCAATGCTGGCAACGACAGGTCTTGGCGTACTGATCTTTGTGGATGATTATTTTAACTGCCTGACAGTTGGTTCTGTTATGAGACCTGTCACAGACCGTTACAAGGTATCCAGAGCCAAACTGGCATATATTATTGATGCAACAGCTGCACCGGTATGTATTATCGCACCGATTTCCAGCTGGGCGGCAGCTGTCAATTCTTATGTGCCGGATGATGCTGGTATTACAGGATTTCAGCTGTTCCTGTCAACGATTCCGTATAATCTGTATGCGATCCTGACACTTGTGATGGTAGTTTTCATCATCATGACCGGACTGGATTTTGGTCTGATGAAGGTACATGAACGCAATGCGGCCAGAGGAGATCTTTTTACTTCAGGTGGAGAGGAATTTGATCAGGTTAAAGACGAAGAAATCTCAGCAAATGGAAAAGTCATCGATCTTGTGCTGCCGGTACTGGTACTTATCGTATCTGCAATCGGGGCAATGATCTATACAGGATTCCTTGGTGGAGCAACAGATATCGTGACTGCTTTTTCTGGTTGCGATGCAGAGACCAGCTTGATCTTTGCTACGATGATCACGGTATTTTTTATGCTGATTCTTTATCTTCCACGCAAAGTGGTTACCTTTAAGGGATTTATGGACAGCTTTGTAGAGGGATTCAAGATGATGATTCCTGCAATTGCAATTCTGATCTTTGCATGGTCACTGAAAGGCATGGGCGATGCACTGGAAATCAGTACTTTTGTCAAAAATATCGTTGGAAGTAATGCATCTGCAAGTGTGATCCTTCCGGCAATCTTGTTTGTAGTTGCTGTGTTCCTTTCTTTTTCAACAGGAACAAGCTGGGGAACTTTTGCAATCCTGGTTCCGATCGCGATCGCAATGTTCCCGGGTTCTGAAAATCTTCAGATGATGATCATTTCTGTATCAGCAGTTCTGGCAGGAGCAGTCTGTGGTGACCATGTTTCTCCGATTTCTGATACTACAGTTATGTCTTCAGCAGGGGCACAGTCAAATCATATCAATCACGTAACTACGCAGATGCAGTATGCAGCAGTAGTTGCAGTGATCTCCTTTATCGGGTATATCATTGCCGGATTTGTACATATCTGGTGGGTGGTTCTTGGAATCAGCCTGATCCTGCTTCTGCTTACGCTTACAGTGATCAAAAAAATCACATCTTCCAAAGAAGAGGAGACAAAAGCAAGTGCGTAAGATTCAGGTACCATATATTGACCAGAGCATAAAATATCCAACTGGATGCGAGAGCGTTTCGGCAGTTATGTTATTGAAGTATCTTGGCTATGAGATTACGGTAGATGAGTTTATTCAGAACTGTCTTGAGTGCCGAGAGATGGAAATACGGGATGGTGTTCTGTATGGTCCGGATCCGAATAAATTTTTCTGTGGAAATCCTTATGATGAAGAATCTTATGGGATTTATGCGAGAGGACTTCAGAAAGCGCTTGCAAAAGCCGCAGGGGATCATTATGAATTTCTGGATGAGACGGGAACATCGACAGAGACACTTCTGAAAAAGTATATCGATCAGGATATGCCGGTGGTATTCTGGGCATGTATCAACATGCGTAAGGAAATTCCGGGACCGGAGTGGAAACTTCTGGATACAGGAGAACGATTTTGCTGGACCTCGAACGAACATTGTATGCTGCTGGTGGGATATGATGAAGAAAAGTATTATTTTAATGATCCATATGATAACAACGGAGTAGTTGGATATCCAAGAACACTGGTTGAAAAAAGACATGCTGCGCAGCACAGTATGGCGCTTGGTGTCTTGAAAAGATGATTTTGTACCAAAAAGTGTCAGGATTTTATAAAAACTTTATTTGAATTAAAAAAGTAAATCTGCTATAGTAGATATGGTTACGGTAAACTGTTTTTTATCAGAGAAAGAAGTGTTTATTGTGCGTAAGAAATCACACATATTATTGGCAAGGTATCTGGCAGATCAGATGCCGGCTAATGAAAGTTTACAGTCACATAGAAAAGCATTTTGTCTTGGCAATATCCTGCCAGACATCCAGCCTTCATTTGTAACCAAGAGACATGAGTATTTCGGTACTTTTGATGAGGTTCAGGGTAAGATACGACGACTGGTTCAGTCAGGGGCCGGGTATAATGACAGGGTATTCTGGCGGAGATCCGGAGAGGTCATGCATTATATAGCAGATTATTTTACTTTTCCACATAATAAGACGTTTGATGGTACACTTTATCAGCACAACACCTATGAAAAGCATCTGAAGAACGAGCTGAAAGCATTTGTTCTGGAAGGTAAGGCTGATGTGTATACGGAGAAGGAAATCCATTTTGAGACGCTGAATCAGCTTCTACAGTACATTAAGGAACATCACAGGAGATATCTGAACTGTAAGAGAAATATAGATGATGATATTCATTATATCCTCACTGTGTGCTATCAGGTATTTCAGGGACTGTTTCAGTTATGCAGGAAGAATGGCATAGCAGATTATGCTTATGCAGTTATGTAAATATGAAAAGAATGTGAATTTTATCCAGAAACCGTCGGGGTATTTATCCCGGCGGTTGATTTTTATGGAAGTTTATGCTAAACTAACCACAGTTATTGTGTAAGTGAGTTAGCAGTGAGAAACATACCTTTATAAGGGGAATAAAGATATGTTCTTGACAGAAGGGAGCAATTTTACCAGAATGAAGAACAAATATCTGACCAGAAGTTTATGTGTAACAATTTTATCTGCAATGGTTTTATCCAGTCCGATGTCAGTCATGGCTGCGGATGAGCATATAGAAACTGCAAGCGATTTGGGCGATGGAAGTGGTGAGGTAATCTCTGATGGAAGTGATACACCGGCACCGGAACCGAACACACCGGCACCAGAACCGGACACACCGGCACCGGAGCCAGATACGCCGACGCCAGAACCGGATACACCAACACCGGAACCAGATACGCCGACACCGGAGCCGACTGTGACGCCATCGGATCCAACTGCAACACCGGAACCGACTGTGACGCCATCGAATCCAACTGCAACACCGGAGCCGACTGTGACACCATCGGATCCAACTGCAACACCGAGTCCGGCACCGACAAATGTAACAGAATCTGAAGCTGCAAAGAATCTGGTAGCAAAGATCAATGCACTTGCGAAGGAGACACTTACAGTAAATCATGCGGCAAGGGTAAAAGAACTCAGAGCAGAATATGACAGCCTGCCGGAAGACCAGAAGAAGTTTGTTACAAATTACGATCTTCTTGTTGGTTTTGAAAGCAAGATTGCAGAATTGCAGAAGAATCAGAAGGATGCGGGGAATGCAACAGATATTTCTGATGGAAGTGGAAATGTTACAGGCAAGACAGGAACACCGGTTTATTATGTGTCGAACCTTCATGCAGGCAAAGAATTTTATCTGGACAGTCTGAAAAATAATTATCAGCTTTCTTTTTCTGATGATTTTTCTTCTGTGATGGATGAAATTGAAAAAGAATATAAAGAAAAAAACAAACTGACAGACGTTAGCGACAGCAGGGCTGACGGCCTGACGACTTCAGCAGATTCTCTGCTCGTGCGTAACTGGCAGGATATCCTGGCAATCTATGTTTATGAGCAGAGCCAGGAAGGAAACACGGAGTTCACTCTTGATTCATCAGCGAAGGATGAACTGGCAAAGATCTTTGCTGAGATGAATCCGGTTGTCCGTGATAAAGAAAGCATTACACATGTTTCTTATGGAAACTATCACATTAACCATTATATTAAACAGAATAATATTTCACAGGAAAACAGGACAGTACTTAAGAAATATGTAGAAACAGATTGCAAGCTGCTCTGTGCGATCGTTACAGATGCGAAAGGATTTGTACGTCAGAGTGTCGGGGATGATGTTTCTGAAGAACGTGTAAATGTCATTACTGCAGCATATTCACTGGTAGGTGAAGTTGGATATTTCTGGGGCGGCAAATCAACGCAGATCGGTAAAGACTCCAGTTGGGGTTCTGCCGCAAAAGTATCTGCAGCAGGCAGCGCCAGCAGTGGAACTGTCCGTGCATATGGTCTTGACTGCAGTGGATTTGTTACATGGTCAGTGATCAATGGATATCTGAATCAGGGTATGCAGAGCAGTGTGGGAGACGGTACTTCTGAACAGTGGGAGAATGCCAATGTTGTCAGTGAACAGGATGCGCAGCCGGGTGACCTTGTATTCCAGAATGGACCGGAAGCGGGCAGTAATAACCATGTAGGTATTATCTGTGGCAAGACAGAGGCAGGCGACTGGATCGCAGTACACTGTTCTTCTAGTAAGAATGGAGTAACAGTTGGAGAAGCTTATGGTGCAAGTTTCCGTTATATCCGTCAACCTTCCTTCTATCCTACACAGACGGAAGTTGCAGAGATGGAAAACCAGGGTGCAAGTGCAGACAATGCAGAAACAGATCTGATAACGGATAATATAACAACGTCAGCAACACTTGTGGCAGAAACAACAAACTCTCTCAGTGATGGATTGAATGTGAAGGATACAGCAACACATGATACAGCGGAAACAATTACAGCACCTGCTGATGCGGCTGAGGATGTTGAGATAACATTTGAGGATATGAGTGATGAATCCGAAAATCAGACGACTTCCAATTATGCGACGGGTAGTGTGGAAGTGACAGATACGCTGGATGAAATCCTGAATCAGAATGTTTCGGTTTCCGGAAGTTCTGCGGAAATTCTTCCGCAAAAACCGGATAACAGTGATATTCAGGTTACTTTTGAAGATTGATGATAAACAAGGCCGGACGATTCGAAAGAGTCGTTCGGTTTTTTACAGCAAGCTCTTTTATTGATGGCAGAAGTCTGATAATATAAGACTGTACAGGAGATAAGGGAGTGACAGATGAAGAAAAAAAGAAGATTTGGACGCAGAGTTTTCTGCGTTTTGATTGTCCTGTTTATGGGTGTCATCTGGCAGAGTGATCTTCTTTCTCAGGAACCTGCTGAAGTCAGGTCATTAAGAAAACAGGAGATTCTGCAGACCGATGGCAATTACAGGGAATATTATTTTGGATTGCTGACAGAAGATGAGAAGAAAATATATCGTGAAATGCTGAGTGGAATACAGGAGAGACAAGATGAGTTTTATCTGACATCTTCGAATGAACAGCTGATCAGCAAAGTTTACCATGCATTGCTGAAGGATCATCCGGAACTTTTCTGGGTGCACAATCGTGAGGAAGTATATACGACTGCGTATAAAGGAACTGATTATTGCAGATTTTCACCTGGATATACGTATACAGATCAGGAAATTCAGGAAATTATGGCATTCATGGAACATGCGCTGGAAGAAGTGAAAGAGCAGATTACACAGGATATGTCTGCTTATGATAAGGTCAAAACAGTTTATACGTATCTGATAGATCATGCAGAGTATGAAGCATCGGAGGATGACCAGAATATTGCAGGCATTTTCTGGAAAAAGAAAGCTGTATGTGCCGGATATGCGAGGGCGGTACAGTATCTTTTGGAACAGCTTGGAGTTCCGTGTATTTATGTAGAGGGAAATGCGAGGGACGGTGATGAAGGACATGCCTGGAATATCGTAGAAATTAACGGTGAGCAATATTATGTAGATGCTACAAACGGGGATCAGCCGGCATTTCTGGAAGGCGGTGCGGTTTCTCTGGAAGAACATAAGACAACAATTTATGATTATCTGTGTCCTTTTCCACAGGAATATGAGCAATTATATACAGCATCCGATGAATTTCCGGTTCCGGAGTGTACTGCGACGGATCTTAATTTTTATGTGCTGAATCAGGCATGTTTTGATACATATGATGAACAGCAGATTTATGATTTCTGCTGTATGCGTCTTGAGAACGGAGCTGCGGTAGTACGTTTCAAATTTACTTCGCAGGAAGCTTTTGACGAAGCATGTCAGCAGTGGATACAGGAAGGATATGTTCAGAAAGTTGCTGAATATTATCTGAAAATGTATGGGCTCAGTACAGTAGAGTATCATTATGGTATTCTGGATAATCTGAAAACGATATATTTTATGTTTTAGAGGAGATATTTTTATGAATGATATTTTGCAGCAGATTATGAATATGATTGAGAATACGCGGACAGTACCGTCTATATCCAGTTTTTCGATGATCGGTTTTACAGTACTGCTGATTTTTGGAGTGATTAACTGTATTCTGGGATATCGGCTTCTGCGTTTCTGGATGATGCTCTGTGGTTTTGTCATTGGAGCTGGAATTGGATTTGGTGCAGCGTATACCGGTGGTGTGACAGAGAAATATATGTATGCGGTTTTTATGGTTGGAGCGGGTGTACTACTGGCCGTGATCGCATTTGTGAGCTATAAGATTGGAATTTTTATTCTGGGAGCAGGCATTGGAATTGGACTTGGTATTTATGTTTTTCATCCAACTACTTCGTTGGTATTCTTTTTCTGTCTCCTTCTGGGAGTGGGCCTTGGTGTGTTGGCTATGAAGCAGGCGAGGGAAGTTCTGATCATTGGGACAAGCCTTCTGGGAGGTGCGATGGCAGGCTTTTCTGCTGCAAAATTAGGCGGACTGGCGGATATTCCGTATGGTCTGGGACTGAGTGCAGGATTTGCACTTCTTGGAATGCTGATTCAGTTTGCGACAAACAGGCGCAAAGATGATGACGAGGAAGAAGAGTACGAAGAGGATGCGTATAACGATGGACAGGACAGTTCCGATTATGTGGATTTCCGGGATTATATGCCGCAGAAATCAGAAAGAAAGGCGCAGAAAGAAGTCAGAAGAACATCGACACAGAGACAAAATGTGAAGCATACGCCGGGAAGAGCGCAGAACAGTTCTCATAAAGCATCTCGGAGTGCGCAGCAGGTAGATTTCAGACTTGAAAAAAATAAAGGAAGAAAACATAAAAAGGATGCGGTGGCACCTGAATCAGAAAAAACAATTCCGTACCGACCGAGAAAGAGCAGACAGAAAGAAATTGATCTTCCGCTGGGATCTTTTGATACAGAAGATTCCTATCATCCAATGAATGATGACTATGAAGAACCGGTTGTAATTGATGAGGATGAACTGGATGAGGAAGTGCTGAGAGAAATGATGGACGAAGACGACCGGGAGGGAGAAGAACTCTGGAAAAAGATATCCAGACGTGATGATACACATAAAAAAAGAAAGTAACAGTAAAGATGCCGGGTAGAAGGCAGGAAAGAAGGACAACATGGCAAAAGAAGCTAAGACAAATGCGATGAGAATGCTGGATCGTCAGAAAGTGAAATATGAAGCATTTCCATATGAATGTGATGAGTTTATTGATGGACTTCACAGTGCAGATCTGATTGGGGCACCATATGAACAGTCTTTTAAAACACTGGTTATGGAAGGGAAAAGCGGCGGATACTATGTATTTGTAGTACCGATCGAAAAAGAAGTGGATCGTAAGGCGGCTGCGAAAGCAGTTGGAGAGAAGGCTGTGGATATGATCCATGTTAAAGATATTCTGAAAATTACAGGCTATGTAAGAGGCGGATGCAGTCCGCTTGGAATGAAAAAACCATATCCGGTCGTGTTTGATGCATCCGCGGGTGGGTTTGAAGAAATATATGTAAGTGGAGGACGCGTCGGACTGACGCTGAAAGTTCCGCTTGCTGCACTTTTGAAAGTGACAAATGGAAAATTGGCGGATATCACAATGAAATAAAAAATACTGTAAACAGTAAGCTGCAAAAGCTCCCGATCATTAAAAACGGGAGCTTTTGTCATGTAGCAAAATTGCAGTATGAAATTCTAGTTATCGGCAGCATCTTCTTCGTTAACCTGGAAGACGTGACGTTTCTTCGCCATTTCGTCGCTTGCCAGATATTCGTCATAGGTGGTGATCTTGTCAATCAGCTTACCGTCAGGAAGGATTTCCATGATACGGTTGGCGGTTGTCTGCACGAACTGATGGTCATGGGAAGTAAAAAGGATAACTCCCGGGAATTTGATCAGTCCATTGTTCAATGCAGTAATAGATTCCATGTCCAGATGGTTGGTAGGTTCATCAAGAATCAGGATATTAGCACCGGAAATCATCATTTTGGACAACAGGCAGCGGACTTTTTCGCCACCGGAAAGAACACGTACTTTTTTTACGCCGTCTTCACCAGGAAAGAGCATTCTGCCAAGGAAACCGCGGACATAAGTAGCATCTTTGATTTCAGAATACTGTGTCAGCCAGTCTGTGATCGTGAGATCATTGTCAAATTCCTGTGTATTGTCTTTTGGAAAATATGCCTGAGAAGTGGTGACACCCCATTTGTAACTTCCTTCGTCTGGCTCCAGTTCACCGACAAGGATACGGAAAAAAGTAGTAATGGCCTGTTCATTGGCACCAACAAATGCAACTTTATCGTCATGACCGAGAGTAAAGCTGATATTGTCCAGAACTTTTACGCCATCAATAGTCTTGGAGAGGTTTTCGACCATAAGCACTTCATTGCCGATCTCGCGGTTTGGACGGAAGTCGATGTATGGATACTTACGACTGGAAGGACGCATATCATCCAGCTGGATTTTTTCAAGGGCACGCTTACGGGAGGTTGCCTGCTTGGATTTAGATGCATTGGCGCTGAATCGGGAAATAAATTCCTGCAGCTCTTTGATTTTTTCCTCTTTCTTTTTGTTGGCTTCTTTCATCTGTTTGATAAGAAGCTGGCTGGATTCAAACCAGAAATCATAGTTTCCGGCATACAGCTGGATCTTGCCATAGTCAATATCGGCAGTATGTGTGCAGACCTTATTAAGAAAATAACGGTCATGGGATACAACGATGACAGTATTGTCAAAGTTGATCAGAAATTCTTCGAGCCATTCGATTGCCGGAAGATCCAGATGGTTGGTAGGCTCATCGAGAAGAAGAATGTCCGGATTGCCGAACAGAGCCTGTGCAAGAAGAACTTTGACTTTCTGGCTGCCGGTCAGGTCAGCCATCTGTGTATAGTGGAGCTCGGATTCGATGCCAAGTCCGTTCAGAAGAGTAGCAGCATCAGACTCTGCCTCCCATCCGTTCATCTCTGCGAATTCACCCTCAAGTTCGCTGGCACGGATACCGTCTTCATCTGTAAAATCTTCCTTTGCATAGATCGCCTCTTTTTCCTTCATGATTTCATAAAGTCTGGCATTTCCCATGATAACGGTATCCAGTACGTTGAAGGAATCATATTTGAAGTGGTCCTGCTGCAGGAAGGA
>OLOI01003109.1_pt1 | contig 10635 bp, 8 predicted proteins | sample 1672131 | NCBI WGS metagenome assembly OLOI01 (sample SAMEA3136651, study PRJEB25190) | human gut metagenome | reverse complement strand
GATGCGGAGTATACATTTGACAATAACAAAGTGCTGTTTTATTTTACGGCAGATGGAAGAATTGATTTCCGTCAGCTGGTCAAGGACCTGGCAGCTATCTTTAAGACAAGAATCGAACTTCGCCAGATCGGAGTAAGAGATGAGACTAAGATTCTTGGGGGAATCGGCATCTGCGGCAGACAGCTTTGCTGTCACACCTATCTTTCCGAGTTTGCACCTGTGTCTATCAAGATGGCAAAAGAGCAGAATCTGTCACTGAACCAGACCAAGATTTCCGGTGTCTGCGGCAGATTGATGTGTTGTCTCAAGAATGAGCAGGAAACCTACGAAGCACTGAATAAGAGCCTTCCAGGAACCGGAGATACGGTTACTCTTCCGGATGGATTACAGGGAATTGTACACAGTGTAAATGTTCTCAGACAGAGAGTCAAAGTAATCGTGGAAGTCAATGATGAAAAGGAGATTCAGGAATATCCGGTAGGAGAACTGAAATTCCGGTCACGCAAGAAAAAAGCAAAGAACACTGACAAAGAAACAAGGGACATTGAGTAAAAAGAAGGAGATTCTAAATCCCATGGAAAAAAATCCGCAGAATGATCTGGTATATCCGGGAGAACGGGTTGATGATCTTCAGAATGGTCTGTATGTGATACAGAATCCGGAAAAGTTCTGCTTCGGAATGGATGCAGTTCTGTTATCTGGATTTGCAGATATCCGACAGAATGAAAAGGTTCTGGATATGGGAACCGGAACGGGAATCATTCCTTTTCTGCTGAAAGCCAAAGACAAGGGTTCACATCTGACAGGACTTGAGATCCAGGAAGAATGTGCAGATATGGCGAGACGAAGCGTATCGTACAATCATCTGGAAGCTGATATTGATATCGTATGCGGAGACATAAAGGAAGCTGCTGAAATTTTTGGAGCAGCTTCTTTTCATGCAGTGACAAGCAATCCGCCCTATATGATCGGACAGCATGGCCTGCAGAACCCATACATGGCAAAAGCAATTGCAAGACATGAGATTCTCTGTACACTGGAAGATGTAGTGAGCCAGACAGCAGCAGTGCTGAAAGACAGAGGACGTTTTTATATGGTCCACAGACCTTTCCGTCTGGCAGAAATCTTTCAGGTTCTCATGAAATATAAACTGGAACCCAAGAGAATGCAGCTGGTGTACCCGTACATAGATCGTGAACCTAATATGGTTCTGATCGAAGCACGAAAAGGTGGAAATTCCAGAATAACGGTGGAGCGACCATTGATCGTCTATGAGAAACCAGGTGTTTATACCAGTGATATTCTTGAAATATACGGAAGAGTATAAAAGAATCAAATAATCTGAGAGAAAGGGGATTCCCGGATGAGTGGAAAATTATATCTTTGTGCAACCCCAATCGGAAATCTGGAAGATATTACACTTCGAGTACTCCGCACATTGAAGGAAGTGGATCTGATCGCGGCAGAAGATACCCGAAACAGTATTAAACTGCTGAATCATTTTGAAATCAAAACACCGATGACCAGTTATCACGAATATAACAAGATTGAAAAAGCATATACACTGATCGAGAAGATGCAGAACGGTATGAATATCGCACTGATCACGGATGCGGGCACACCGGGAATTTCGGATCCGGGTGAAGAACTGGCTGCGATGTGTTATGAGGCCGGAATCGAAGTAACATCCCTTCCGGGTCCGGCAGCATGCATTACCGCGCTTACATTATCAGGACTTCCTACCAGACGGTTTGCTTTTGAAGCATTTCTTCCGATGGACAAAAAAGAGCGCAAAGAAGTTCTGGAAGAGCTTGTCAATGAGACCCGGACGATCATTTTGTATGAGGCTCCGCATAAACTTGTAAGGACACTGCGAGATCTGAGGGAAACCCTTGGAAACCGCAGAATGACACTTTGCAGAGAACTGACCAAGAAGCATGAGACAGCCTTCCATTCAACGATTGATGACCTGCTTGCTTATTATGAGAAAGAGAAGCCACTTGGGGAATGTGTCCTGGTTATCGAGGGCAAAAGCCGTCAGGAACTGAAAGAAGAAGCAGCTGCCTCGTGGGAAGAGATTTCCATAGAAGAACATATGGAAATTTATGAAAAAAAGGGAATGTCCCGTAAAGATGCCATGAAGCAGGTCGCGAAAGACCGCGGTGTATCAAAAAGAGACATATATAGCTATTTGATGAAATAGAGATGCAATAAAGATGCCCACCAGCGAATTTGAGAAGAAAATTCACCGGTGGGCATCTTTGATTTGTTGTTTTGGGAGCTACAGATGCCTGGTCAGGGTCGGAAGCATCTGCAACTTGCTGGAATTGGATTTGCAGATGCCTAGTCAGGTTTGGAAGCATCTGCAATTTGTTGGATATGAATTTGCAGATACATATCCTGGGGTCGGAAGCATCTGCAACTTGCTGGAATTGGATTTGCAGATGCCTGGTCAGGGTTGGAAGCATCTGCAACTTGTTGGAATTGGATTTGCAGATGCCTATTACCAAGTTGATATTAAGAATCCTACAACAATTGAGGTGGGATTGTTTTTTTATGTCGAAAAAGAGCAAAATGTTCTTGTAGATAAATAGAGCATATTGTGCTAAAATATAACAAAGCATCACATTTCTTTTTGTTCTTTACAGAAAACTGTATCTTATTATCTTTGGCCGTTCGGCCGTAACAGAGAAATCTCATGCTTTAACAAAAAACAGGCAGGAGGTTTCACTGAGAAGTTACAGTGATCCCTCCTGCAAATAAGGAGGAATCATATGGGACAGAAAGACACCGTCACGAAGGATTACATAAGAAATGCAGAAGTGTTTGCGGATGCGTTTAATTATCTGTTTTATGGAGGAGAAAAGGTCATTATACCTGAAAGCCTTCATGAGTTGGATTCAACAGCAACTACTATTATTCATGATGATAGTCTGAATGCAGAATTAATACAGAGATACAGGGATAGTCTGAAATATATGACAGTTATGGAGAAAAATGATGCAGTATATGTGATCCTTGGAATTGAGAATCAATCTCATGTACACTATGCAATGTCGGTGAAAAATATGTTGTACGATGCCATGGAGTACGCAAACCAGGTAAGAAAAACTTCTGTGAGATACAGAAAAGAGAAGAGCACAGGAAATACGAAATCGGAAAAAAATAATTCAGGAAAAACAAGCTCAGGAGAATTTCTGACTGGATTCAGCAGAAGCGATGAATTGATCCCGGTGGTTACGCTGGTGATATATTTTGGAACGGAGGCATGGGACGGCCCGCGGAATCTTTACGAGATGTTTGGCGTGGAAAACAAGAAAATACTGCCTTTTGTTCCAGATTACAGGATTAATCTGATAGCTCCGGAGGAAATGTCCGAACAGGAAATCAACCGTTTTCACACAGATCTGCGGGAAGTACTGTTGTATATCAAATATTCGAAGGAAAAAGAAAAACTGGTTGACCTGATCCAAACCGATGACGGATTTCAGAACATGAAGACAGAAACGGTAGTCATGCTGAATACACTTACTAACTCAAAACTGAAATTCAATGAAGAAAAGGAGAAAACAAGTATGTGTCTTGCAATTGATGAATTACGGGAGGAAGCAAAACAGGAGGGAATTGAATTTGGACGAAGAGAGCTGATTGAGAAAATGCTTATGAATCATGAAACTATGGACAAGATAAAAGAGTATACCGGTTATACTCAGGAAAAAATAGATGAGATAGCAAAGGAATTATCTGCTAGATAGAGCTTAAAAGACTGTTGTTATTAGAGGATTGAATAATAATAACAGTCTTTTTTTGTGTATTTTGGTGGTAGAACTTTAACATATTGAGTGATATGCTAAATAAGGATAAGTCTAATCAAAATGAAAAGACAAGAAACAGAACACGATATCTGTTGAAGGAGAAAAGTATGAAAAATATACTGAAAGTTCGAATGTTAGGTGGATTTACACTGGAATATAAAGGAAAAGAACTGGTCCTGGACCGTAACAATGTATCAAAGACCACACAGCTGTTTCAATTATTACTTCTACATACACAGGATGGAGGAATCTCCAAAGCAGCACTCATCGATGCCCTGTATGGCCGAAGCGATGTCGAAAATAAAACGGCAGCCTCAACAACACAATATTCAGGCTCCGAAAGCAGCTCACCGCAGCGGGGCTTCCGGAAAGCAGTTACATCAATATAAATGGTGGAATGTGTACCTGGGACCCGGATATCGAAACTTCAGTAGACGTATGCGACTTCAAGCAGACGATCGAATCAGCACGTCACGAAAAATCCCAAAAGACCAAAATGGAAATCTCCCGTCCCCCCAAATCTCAGCCCCCCTCGCAAATTATCAGAAACATTGTCGAAAAAATATGAAAAAATGTTCAAAAAGCAGAATCACGAAATAGTTGAAGAAATAACCCCGATGCTATAATAAAAATACTCTGAAATAAGTGCGTGTTATCGTGTGGTTAAAAACAAAAATACCGTGGTCGGATCTTGACGGAGGATACAGAACAGATGGAAAAAGGCAAAAAAAAACATACAGGGACATTTGTAATACATGTGAGTCACTGTGATAACGCCACATGGCAGGGCGAAGTGACCTGGGCGGAAGCCAATAAAAAGAAAAGTTTCAGGAGTGCACTTGAACTGATTAGATTGATTGATGGAGCACTGGAGGTGGATGAATGATGAAAGAAAAGCTCAACGTTTCTGCTTCCAATATCGTGAATGTCTGCATAGACAACATAGACGGAGTAGAAAGGTCCGGAAGATTTTACTGTTATTACAGTAAAGATCCTATATTCTTCCGAAGTATTCATGAACTCTTCCGCTATATGGAGCGATTCATGAACGAGCTGAACTTTCCTCAGTCATCAACAGAGCTGCGGACATACGAAGACAAACAGCAGAAACCAGCAAATGAAAAAAGAATCTCTTTTACAGAGGTCAGCAACCGCGAACAGATCCTTGAACAGAGAGGAAGCATAGACACCCTGGCTGTATATGTCAGATACCGTCAGAACGCTACATGGCAGGGAAGTGTCTATCATATGAAAAACAACGAGCGAGAAGATTTCAACAGCGAGCTCGATTTACTCAAAATAATCGAAAATTGTCAAAATAGTACTAAAAATGTTGCTGAAAGCGGCTGACGAAATAGGTGACGAAACAGTTCACCTGTTATAATGTCGTTAAATCTTAAATAAGTTGTACGTGAAGCAGTTAACGATAATTTTTTTATTATCATCATGCATATAATAGGGGATGTTAATATGAAAAGAGAAAATAATAAAAAATTCAAAAAAAGGAAACGGAATCAGAACAGAAGCCTGACATGTCGGGTGCTCAGTATGATGTTTGCAATCGTGCTGTTCTGCTCCACTGTATTAATAAATACAGACTATGTATCTCAGGCAAGCTCCTTCGATGACATGGTAGACATGGTCGAAGTTGAGGAGGATTCCGCAGCAGCTGATACATCCGAAGATACAGGAGACGATCTCGACACAGATGTGAATTTTGAATCGGAATCGGAAGAGGGTTCGGCCGAAACATACAGCGAATCCGATGATTTCGGTTCCAGCGATGCCGACTTCTCATCAGGCGAGAACATGTTCACAGATGGAACATCCGAGAGCAGCGCTCCAGCTGAAGAAGCAGCACAGCCTGTAAGCTGTATCGTAAATCTTAAAAACGAAACAATCGAGGTCAAGGCCGAAGCTCCTGCAGGTGTCCTTCCAAACGGAACACAGATGATCGTCAAAGCAGTCGAGAACAACACCGAAGATGCTGAGCTGACAGACCAGTACAACAAACTGGCAGCCAAGATTACAGAGCAGCTTCAGAGCCAGGGCAAAAACCTCGACGGCTTCCTTGCTTACAACGTATCTTTTACAGATGCAGATGGCAACCCGGTTGAACCGTCCGACAAAGTTACTTACAGCTTTACTTATAAAGAAGCTTCTTCACCGGAACTGACAGACCCGGCCGCATCCACAGTGACAGCAGCCATGATTAGAACCAACAAAGAAACTTCCGAACTGGAACTGACAGAGCTCAAAGCCGAAGAGGACAAGCTTACAGTTGAAACAAACGAAAGCAGACAGCTCACAAAAGCAGCTTTCCAGTCAGCAGCTACCGCAGCATACACATTTGTATGGAGCAGCACACCGGTAGCAGATGATAATGAAAACAATGAGAACAAAGAAGAAAACGGTGAAGTAAACAACGAAGAAGTTAATACAGACACCAACACCGAAAATACCGAAGAGAACGGAGAAGACACCAACACAGAGAATAATGTAGAAAACTCTGAGGAAGAACAGAATCCGGAAGAAGCACCGGATCAGGAACAGATCAAAATGATCCGTGTCATCGCAGACGAAGTTAATCTTCGCGTAACTCCTTCCACAGAAGCAGAAGTGATCGCAACAGTAGATACAGACACTCAGCTTCCACTTATTGAAACAGTAACCGGTGAAGACGAATTCACCTGGTACAAAGTTTCCTACGAAGAAGCACAAGCTTATGTAAGAAGCGATATGGCGGAAGTTGTTGAGACTGAAGAGCAGGGTACAGAAAACGAAGATGCAAATGAAGAAGAAGCAGACGTTCAGGTCGAAGACGAAGTAACCTACTCTCAGACAATCGGCAATGTGGTTGTAACTGCAACAGCTGCAAAAGATGTTCTTCCAGGAAATGCAGAGTTTGTTGTAACTCCTATCGTACAGGAAACAGACCCTGACCAGTACGCAGAAACAGAAACAAAGCTTAATGAAAAAGCTGAGGAAGATGGATACGAAATCGCAGGTTTCCTGGCATACGATATTTACTTCCAGGACAGTGAAGGAAATAAAATAGAACCAGTTGATGGTTCCGTAAAAGTTTCCATGCACTACACAGAACCATCCGTACCGGCAACCGTATCAGAAATCAGTGTCGTATCTGTTGATGAAGAAGTTAATGAAGAAAAAAATACAAATATTGATGTCATGCATTTTGTTGAAGATCAGAATGGTAAAGTTCAAGACGTTGTTAATATGACAGAACAGGGACAGGCAAACGTTGAAACTACTACAGATGGTGAAATTCAAAAAGCAGAATTCAATACAGAGAGTTTTTCAGTATTTACAATCACATGGAAAAGAAAAAGCGGAAATATAGAAGAATTTAACTTTAACAAAATAATACATTTGGTAAGACAGAATGGACAGAATGGTAGTACATATACTGATTTGAAGAATTCAGTAAATGCAACAAATAGTCTGGTTCTGGAAACAGAAGATACTAACCCGGTTCTATACATGAGCACTATTACATCAAGTGGAATAAATAAAGAAATGTATCAACTTTATGAAAGTGGAACAACATATCGCTTTATAGGCGCATACATTGCAACAACATCAAGAGATGAATATAGTCTGGTAGATAGCAATAAAGTAACGAAACTTATGGGAAGAAAAGAAAAAGATTCCAATAGTGGAGTTATGAAGTATCAGTATAAAGGAGATACAACTTATAGAAACCTGGAAATTGATCAGACTGTTATATTTGTTTATTCAAATGCAGAACTAACAAAAAAGGCAAACCTTTATTCAGAAAACGGAATAACGTTATATGCATCAGGACAATCAACAGTAAATTTGACAAATATAGATATCTTATATACAACAAGTGCAAATGATATAATTCCGACAAGTGTAAAAGACAGTGACAAGAGATGGAGCGGAAATAACTATACATATGAACGTACAGTTGTAGGAATCGGAGAAGAATCAGTTGAAGTCAAAGCCCTAAGACGGGAATCAAGTTCAAGTAATTCACCAATACAGTATAGTGAAGATGGTGAAAACTGGATGGATGTTGGAAGTAATCCTGTGAAATTTATTTATACAGCAGATGCTAAAGGAGAGGTTCCAAAAACAATAAAGACAGCTGATACTAGAAATCTTATCAATATCAGTATGGCAAATTATTCTGAAAACCAGAATTATCACGGTTCTTTTCAATTTGGTAGCGCAGATTATACAGGAAGTGAAGCGGTAAAACAGAATTTAGTAGAAGGATATCTTAAGGATGGATATCCGGTATTAAAAAATGGTACATCATTAAACGGCCTTTTTGATGGTACCTGGGATAAGGTTATACCACATACATATGTTACAGGATTGAATCATCTGTTTTCATATGATTCAAGGACAGGAACATATAGCTATGATAGCGATAAGAATTATGCATATTATGATATTGATAGTAGTAGGAATACGGAAAAGAATTTTATAGTATATGAGAGAAGTAAATACAAAGGTGAGGGAATGCGTCACGTTGCTTCATTCATGCCATATTCTTCTTGGGATGATGGTGCATCTCAGAATAAATTTGCTTTTGGTATGATGATATCTTTTGAGTTCTTACAACCGAAAAATGGTAAAATTAATGGACAGGATATGGTATTTAGTTTCTCTGGTGATGATGATGTCTGGGTATTTATAGATAACAAATTGGTGCTTGATCTTGGAGGTGTCCATGAGAGGGCAACAGGAAGTATCAATTTTGCAAATGGTAAAGTATACGTAAATAACCAGTCAAATCCAACATTAAAGAGTGTATTTAATAGTGATAGTGATACATTTGCAGATTATACCAGTCATTCATTGAAACTCTTCTATATGGAGCGTGGACGAGGTGATTCAAACTGTTCAATTAAATTTAATCTTCCACCAAGACCAACGAATTCTATTGAAATAGTAAAAAGTCTTGCAAATTCAGATAAAGAAAAGTATACAAGTACTGATTTTCAGTTCAAAGCATATCTTGAAGATGAAGAAGACAGAAATCAGGAGCCGGTTCAGTATAATGCAATTCCAGAAGGAACACCATACAGAGTTAAGAAAAATGATTCTCTTACAGATGAAGTAAGATATGTGGGAAAACATAATATATTTACTTTAAAGGCAGGAGAATCAGCGGTATTCGAGGGGATTGATTCAGGACTCCGGTTCTATGCGGAAGAAGTTGGTATTCTTTCGGATCAATTTGATAAGGTTGACATTACAGACTGGAAAGTAACATATCACGATTTGAATGGAAATCTAGTTGGAACATCCGAAGGTAAGGTACCAGAGCAAACTAAAACTTACTTGGCACGAAGTGGAGTGAAAACTGCTGGTAATGCAGCAAGGGTAGAATTTAAAAATACCTGTAATGTAAATAATTTGAGAAAACTAAGGATTACCAAGAAGATGAATGGGTTATCTACTACAGATAAATTCAGCTTTCAAGTATATCTTACAGGACAGAATAGGCAGTTTATCCCTTATGATGGAGGATATGAAGTCATACATAAAGATGGCACGAGTGTAAGTAGAGAGGGTAATCCTCAGGGAATAATACGTGACGTAGCACCGGATGAGACGATTGTAATTGATCAAATTCTTTCAGGAACCGAGTTCAAGGTAAACGAAATTGAACTAGATAATTCAAGATATGAGAAGCCGATAAAAGAAGTTAAAAAGGGTTTATGTGATGATGGTACAGTAACAGATTCTGACGGAAAGATTGCTTTGAAAAAGGATGCTCATGTAATAATAACAAACACATTAAAAGTAGATCTGACAGTTAATAAAGAATGGTCAGATAAAAATATAAAGCACAGTTCTATATATGCAGGACTTTATAAAGCGGATGGAACACCATTAAAATGTGTTGAACTGAATGAAGATAATCAATACAGATATGTTTTTGGAAATGTGAGTTCATCTGATTTGGTTTATGAGCTTAGACCGGTAACAGGAAATGAAAATGCAGAATTTACAATCAATAATAACGGATATGTCAAAGTAGAAGCAGATAAGATTATTGTGGCAAAAGCAAATAATACCGATACAAAATATAAAGTGTCTTATAAAAAAGAAGTATCAGAAGATGGAACAAAGATTACTCAGACAATTACAAATACAAAGATTGTTACAAAATTGAATCTGATAAAAGTTGAAAAAAATAATGAAAAAAATCTTCTGAAAAATGCAGAATTTGCACTTTATACAGCAAATGATAACTACACATATGAGGAAAGTAACCGGGTAACTGGCAATATCAAGACTGATTCGAATGGAAGAGCAACAGTGAATGGATTAGTTCCTGGAAAATATGTTCTGAAAGAAACAAAAGCACCAGAGGGATATTCACTTTCTGCCAATGTATGGCAGGTTCTAGTAAGGGATAATCAGTCAGTTGAAGTAACATTAAATGGAGTTCCTGTTGAAAAAAGCGATGATGGAGCATTTGTTATCGAAAACATTAAGCTCTACTCACTCCCATCAACCGGTGGCAGCGGAATTTACTGGTATATGATCGGCGGCATGGTACTTATGTCTGCAGCCGCATGGATCTTATATAAAAACAAATGCAGGGAGGTGCTGGGAAAATAATTGTAACGATTGATTTTTTCAGTGGCTCCTTGCCACAAAAAAACGTAATTATCCCGCATAAGGGAACAATAAAAAAAATGGGCAAAGCCCGATAATGAAAAGGAGACAAGATTATGAAGAAGATGAGAAAAATCTTTGCAGTGTTATTAACACTGGCCATGGTACTCGCAATGAGTATTCCAACATTTGCAGC
>OLOI01003100.1_pt1 | contig 10666 bp, 7 predicted proteins | sample 1672131 | NCBI WGS metagenome assembly OLOI01 (sample SAMEA3136651, study PRJEB25190) | human gut metagenome | reverse complement strand
GGAATACAACTTGAATATTCATCCTCACACCTCTTATCATTCTTTCGTTTTTTATCACGTTTGATTATACGGCTTTTACGTAGATTTATCAACCCTCACGTGCCGGACTGTCTGTGATTTCCACTGTTTTTTGCCGTTCGATTCCAAGATATGGAAGTACATTTTCAAAAATGCTCCGGACGACCGGTGCCGCGATCGTGCCTCCATAATAGATTCCCTGCGGATCATGGATAATGCAAAGTGCCAGTATCTTGGGAGCATCGGCTGGTGCAAAACCGAGAAACGAAGAAATATAACGGTTTGCGCTTCGTGGAAGTGTCTGGGAAGTTGCTGTCTTACCTCCGATCCGGTACCCCTCGATCGCAGCATTTTTGCCTGAACCTTCGGATACAACTTTTTCCAGTATCATACGCACGGTCGCTGAAATCTCCTCCGGAAGGATTCCTGTCTCCACCGGATATTCAAGTTCTCTGACTGTTCCTCCTCCCGGGCTCTCAACCGCCACGCCAAAATGCGGAGTGATGCGACGTCCTCCATTGATCAGGGAACTTACAGTTGTCGCAAGCTGGATCTGCGTGATCTGAAACGACTGCCCAAAAGAAACAGTCGCCAGCTCCACCTCCCCCATATTTTCCATCCTGTGCATGATCGTACCCGCTTCCCCCGGAAGGTCAATGCCAGTTTTCTTCAAAAGCCCAAACTGTCGAAAATAACTGTAATATTTATTTACTCCGAGGCGCAGTCCCACCTCAATAAACACAGGGTTACAGGAATTTTCCGCTCCCTGCACGAAATTCTGTGCTCCGTGTCCCCGCCGGTTCGCACAATGGATCCGCCGGTCTTCTACCAGCTTATAGCCCGGACAGTAAAAAGAATCATTGACAGAAACAACACCTGCCGCAAGCCCTGCAGACATCGTGATGATCTTAAATGTGGAACCCGGTTCATATGTATCGTTCAGACAGGGATTCCGCCACATCTGATTGAGCAGATCCTGTTTTTCTTTTTCACTCATTCCATCAGTACTGACATCTGTATTCAGTGTAAACGGCTCGTTCAGGTCAAATTCCGGCACATTGACACAGGCATAAATTTCTCCGTTCTGCGGATTCATAAGCAGAATTGACACGCGTTCTGCCTGCTTTTCTTCCATGACTTTTTTTGCTGCCTGCTCCGTATATTCCTGAATACATGCATCCAGACTGATCCGAAGATTGTATCCCTGCTGTGGTTCTTCTCTGTTTTCACCGATTCCGTCCAGTTCAATCCCTCTGGCATCTGTCGTCGTCAGAATCTTGCCTGCTTCTCCTTTCAGGATTTCATCATACTCCACTTCCAGACCGATAATACCCTGATTATCACCGCCGGTAAATCCCAATACCCTTGATGCCAGACTCCCAAGCGGATAATAACGTTTATAGTCTTCATCCACTTTTATCCCGGCAAGTCCGGCATTTCGGATCTCATCACCGGTCTCTTTCTCCACATTTGTTTTGATCCGCTCGATGGAAGAGATTTTTTCCACCCTTTTGCGTACAGTTTCTTCCGATATCCCCAGTTTTTCCGTAAGCAGGTGGATGACTTTTTCCGGCTCTTTTATCTGACTGTGTATCACCGAGACCGTACATACAGTTTTGTTCGCCGCAAGTACTTTTCCGGTCGCATCCAGAATCTTTCCTCTTGCAGCTTTGATGTCGCGCTCCCTCTCATGCAGTTCCTCCGCTTTTTCGTAATAATAATCCGAGCGGAATCCCATCAAATAGACCAGCCTTCCGATGAGTCCCACTGTCATCGCCATGCAGAGCAAAAAAACGATCCATACTTTTCTTTTGTGAAAAGTATAATTTTTTTTATAAAATACATTCTTTTTTTGCACAAAAAATCCCCCGGGCAATGTCATAATAATATATGACACATTCCCGGAGGATACTTCTGTTATTTTCTTTAGTCAAGTCCGGCCTCTTCGTTGGTGATTCCTTCACTTTCCATATCGTTGTTTTCTGTTGTTTCAGATTCATCCTCTTCAGGTGGTGCCGGCACATTTGTATCAGAGATTGACTCTTTCAGTGTGTCTCTGGACGATGAATCGCCCGTCGATGTGATAATGTGTGTAGATAAAATATACTGACCGTTATCGTCAAGCTTGTGCTCTCCGTTGTCATCCAACAGATAGCCATTCTCATCGATACGGTTGCCTTCCAGATCCACACGGTTTCCGTTTCCGTCTACCAGATTCCCCTGCTCATCCACGCTACTTCCGGATACATCCACCAGATTTCCCTTAAATTTTTCCCAGAGTTCTGTCTCCGGCACACTTCCGTCTTCGGATTCATCCGGAGTGACATTCAGGTACGGAAGAAGTTCAGAAAGAATACCCTGTGCGATATACTGCGGATATTTACTGTCTGCCTGATCTTCTGTGTTCGGTTCATCTACAACCACATAGAGAAGTACCTGCGGATCATCTACCGGTGCAAATCCGATAAAGGATACCAGATATTTGCCATTGCCTCGCGGAAGCTTCTCGGCTGTACCGGTTTTACCACCGGAGCTGTAGCCCTGAACCTTAGAGGTACGGCTAGTACCATGATCTACACTGGCAGCCATATAAGACCGGATATCTGCGGATATCTTTTCGGAAATAGTCTGTTTCATCAGAGTTGGAGAAATCGTCTTCACAATTCCGCCGCTGCTGTCTTTGATCCTGGTTACCAGATGTGGCTGGTAATAATATCCGCCATTGATAACCGAACACATAGCGTTGATCTCCTGGATCATCGTCAGTGTATATCCCTGTCCAAATGCGGAACATGCAAGCTCTGTCTCTCCCATGGTCTCGCTGGTATGGATTACACCGCTTCCCTCATTCGGAAGATCAATACCGGTTCTTGTTCCGAAATTAAAAGTACTCTGCGTTTTGAGGAAATTATCTTTTCCCATTTTCGCCGCGATCTGCATCATACCATCGTTGCAGGAATTGGCAATAACATCAGAAAGTGTTTCTGTTCCATGGGCATCGGGCCATACCGCACATTTAATAAATGTCGTAGCTCCTTCCGCACCAAAAGACTGTCCGCCATCGCAGACAAAATTATCTGTCTCGGAAATCGCTCCCATCTCAAGGGCAGAACTCATAACAATGGGCTTTACTACTGATCCCGGTTCGTATGCGTCTGTCACACAGAAATTACTCCACATTCCATTCAGGGCATCTACGGTTTCCTCATCGTTCATGGCCGCAATCTCACTCTCGGAATAAACGTTGGAAAGGTCTCTCGGATTATTCAGATCGTAACGGTCACCACCATCCATGGCCAGAATTTCTCCTGTTTTTGGATCTTCGATAATGACACCGACATTCTTGGCTCCCATTTTTTCTTCAAAAGTATTTACATACTTCTCCACAATCTGCTGAAGCCCCAGGTCAAGGGAAGTTTCTATGCTTTTTCCGTCGGTGGGCTCTATGATCGTCTGCTCCACATCAGAATTATTGTTGATGTATCCATACTGTCTTCCGTCAACACCGGTAAGCGTTGCATTGTAATAACCCTCCAGACCTGCATCTGCCACATCTCTGGAAAGTGTAAAACCAATGGTGTCACAGGCTGTTTCGTTGAACGGATAAGATCTTAAGTAATCCTCCTCAAACCATACTCCTGTGACCTTGGAACGCTCTTTCTTCTGAGCGGCGCTCAGCTCGCTGTCATCCCCCGGATTCTCATAGCTCTCAAAGGCTTTCTTATCATCCATGGAGATCTGTTTCTTGACAATCTGATACTGACTGCTCTTTGTGCTGTCATCGTTGAGAAGCTTACGCATCTCCTCCTCATCCAGGCCAAGTACTTCCACAAGAGCCTTGATGGTCGGCTCCACGGAATCTTCATCCTTGTTAACTTCCAGACAGTCAAGAATCACATTATAAACTTTATTACTTGTTGCCAGAATATTTCCATTCCGGTCATAAATATCTCCCCTTTTGGCGGGGAGTGTCTGATTTTCATATTTCTGCTGTGCCTGGCTCAGCACCTGTTTTCTGTATTTGCTTCCGCTTGTGGCATTAATATAGGTAATTCTTGCCACCAAACCAACTAAAGCCAACACCACTAAAGAAAATAGTACTGCCAGCTTTTTTTTCATATTCTTATTAATTTTTTTTACCGGCCTGCGCCTTCTTGTACTCAATCGATCACCTGCTCAAAAAACTGTACATCTGTTACTTGTGCGTATCCACATCCTGATACTGTCTTACATAGCTGTTACCCTCGGTAACATATGTCTGTATCTGATCCTCAGAAGGATATTTCATCCCAAGCCCGCCGATTGCCTTTTTCTTGATCGCGCTGATATCAACATCAGAAGTAACCTGACTGTAATATGCATCGTTATCTTCCTTCAGCTGTGCAAGCTCAGATTCCAGATTTGCAACATTTTTCATACTCGCCGTGATTTCTGATTTTACCTGCAGATAATTGATGCAGGTAAATAATACCGCAATGGAAACCGCAGTGAGAAACAGAACGAAGCCTTTATTCATAGCCATCGCTTTTTCTCTGTTCCGCTGTATCTTCCTGTTCACAGCCTGCTTCGCAGGTGTCACAGGAACTGCGGATTTCTGTTTTCTCTCCTGGGCCAGCCGACGCCTTTCCTGTACATCGGGCAGATCAGTTCTCCGAGGAACTTCCTGTAACCTTTTTACCGCATTTCCCTGAACATACATTTCTCTGCTGTTCCTGACGGTATTCCGATTTCTTCTGGCTGTAGTCCCTCTTCCTGTCTTCGCCATTTGCCTACCTTCCATCTTTAAAAACTCATTTACAGCTTTCGTTCAAAAATACGAAGCTTCGCACTTTTTGATCTCGGATTCTCTTCCATCTCCTGTTCACTGGGAAGGATGGGTTTCCTTGTGATCACTTTACCTTTTGATTTCTTTCCGCATACACAAACCGGAAAATCCGGCGGACAGGTACATGGATTTTCATTTTTGCGGAAAATCGTTTTTACGATCCTGTCTTCCAGAGAATGGAATGTGATGATACAGATCCTTCCTCCGTCATCCAGAAGATCGATCATTCCGTCCAGAGAATCACGGAGTACGTCAAGCTCTCTGTTCAGCTCAATACGTATCGCCTGAAAAGTCCTCTTGGCCGGATGTCCTCCTGTAGCCTGTACTTTCATGGGGATGGCTCCCCTTATGATTTCTGTCAGTTCCCCGGTTGTCTGAATCGGTGCCTGCGCTCTGGCAGCCACGATATGTTTCGCTATATTCTTGGCGAATTTATCTTCGCCGTAATCGCGGATAATACGATAAAGTTCCCGTTCTTCATAGCCGTTGACAATATCTCCGGCTGTACGGCTCTGCCTTCTGTCCATTCGCATGTCCAGAGGAGAATCATACCGATAGGAAAAACCTCTCTCTTCGTTATCCAGCTGATAAGATGACACTCCTAAATCCAGCAGGATCCCGTCCACTTTCTCAATGCCACGGGATCTTAACTCATCTGCCATGTAACAATAATTGCTGCGAATGATTGTCACCTGATTAAAGGCTGACAGCCGTTCACTCGCAGCAATTATCGCATCCTGGTCTTGATCTATGCCAATAAATCTCCCCTTGGCAGAAAGTTTCTTACACACCTCTGTGGCGTGTCCCGCTCCTCCTAAAGTGCCATCCACATAGATTCCATCCGGCTTTACCCTTAAGCCTTCAATGGTCTCATCGAGTAATACAGATTTATGCTTAAATTCCATATCCGTCTCCTGTGGGATTTCTACCTGCGCTATGCTCAAATGACGATTCCAATGTTCTGCATGCTCTCCGCAATGCTGTCCATGTCATCATAATTGCAATTCTCGCTCCACTTCTCCTTGCTCCATACCTCAATCCGGTTCAGATTACCCGTAAGCACCACATCCTTCTCCAGACCAGCGAATTGGCGCAACGTCTGCGGCACCAGAATTCTCCCCTGCTTATCCAGTTGGCATGTCGTAGCTCCGGCTACAAAGAAACGTGAAAAGGTTCTTGCGTCTTTATTTGTAAGTGGTAATGCTCGGAGTTTCTCTTCAAAGGCAGCCCATTCATCCATCGGATAAATGGAAAGGCAACCATCGAGCCCTCTGGTCAGTACGAACTCTTCCCCTAAGAGTTCCCTGAACCTGGATGGGATGATCAGACGCCCCTTCGCATCGATCGTATGATTATACTCGCCCATGAACATGAAACCCACCTACTCTCGTGAAACACGATTCTCCCCTTCGTGTTTCCAGGGTGCAAATGGTGTGTTCTGCCACTCAGCCCCATTCGCTACCACTATTCACCACTTTCTACCACTTATGTAATCATTCTAAACTATTTACCATGAAAAAACAAGTGCATATCCAAGTTTTTTTTCTTTTCATGAAATATCCACAGGTTTTTTTTCAGCATGTATATTTTCTGTGCATTATTATGAAATAAAAAAGCTTCCGGATGGTTTCCGGAAGCTTTTTTTCAGCCTTTATGTTCTGTTTTTTTATGACATTTAAAGTCCTTTGAATACAAAAGAAAATTCCATTTTTTTATCGGTGTCAAGAAGATATTCCGGGTGGGTATAGGAACCCCAGCTGTCATCTCCTCCCACACCCATCTGTGCCTTTGCGGCACGGACAACAGTATAATGGATTTCCGGAAGTTCATATGGATGCATGGCATTTTCCATTTCATGAGGGGTATATGGAAGTGCTGAGAACATCATCGGGCCGTTTTTCTCATCCATCTCAAAGAGCATTCCCCTGCCCTTTCTGTCTGTGATCTTTGCCCAGCGTACGCCTTCTTTGCTGCCACATTCCTGCGGTACCAGATAACGTGCCAGATTGTCTGTCACCATATTCTCATAGATGCCAAGTTTTGCGCCATGTTTGCGGTCTGCATAAGTTTCCGCAGGTCCAAGTCCATACCACTTGACATGGTCATAATCTGCATTGAATTTAAAGAGTACACCAAACTCCGGCATATCCCCCAGTTCTTTTACCGGATCATAGGTCAGGGTAGTTTTTACCCTTCCATCTCCGAATACTTCGTAGGCAAGGCGGCACTCGCTGACCGGTGTCGTCGGCATGATGTAAGTAAAGGCAACCTCCACACTGTTATCATGGACAGTTGTCTCCGGGGCGTTGGACGGACCATACATTCCCCTGCGGAACTCTTTGTGGCTTGCGTACATGCTGGCAATCTTCCACTGTGCGTAACGCATCGGCATCTGATTTCCACAGTCATTATCTGTAGGTGCTCTCCAGAAATTCGGCTTCGGAATTGCCTCGATCATTTCTCTTCCTGCATATTTATACGAAACCAGCCCACCATTGAGAACGGAGAACATCACCTCAAAATTCTCTCCGCGAACGCCGATGTTGTGAAGGCTTCTCACGATCTCCACACCGGAAACCGGAGCTTTCTCCTCTCCTTCTACCTTGTAAACATACTGTCCAAATGCAACCTCATGTCCTGCCTCTGCCCAGAGTGTTTTTTCTCTGAGAAGGAAGGATACGGTCACTGTATATTCGCCCGCTCTCTGCTGTTTTCCAAAAGGAAGGGCGTATGTTTTTTCGCTTAACGGCTCTACGGATGTCTCCAGTGTCTCTGTACAAAGGACATGTCCATTCTTTGCAAGAGTCACTTCACAGCGGAACGTATCGGTATTTACAAACAGGTTTTTGTTGATAACTTTTACAGCATTTTCTGTTACCTCCGCAGTGATATTCTGGTAATTGAATTTGACCTCCTGCATCTTCGGAGACGGGGTTCTGTCACCGCCATATGCAATACCGTTTCCACTGAAATTATAATCCGTCGGGCGCTCGCCGAAGTCGCCGCCGTATGCCTGGAATTCTTTTCCGTAGCGGTCTTTTTTATAAATGGACTGGTCAATGTAATCCCAGATGAAACCACCCTGATATTTCGGTTCTGTGTCAGTAAGATCTGTATATTTATGCATTGCGCCACAGGAATTTCCCATTGCATGAGTGTACTCGCAGCAGATAAACGGCTTGCTGTCATCTTTTGCTAGGAATTCCTTAATTGCTTCTACAGACGGATACATCTGGCTTTCCATATCGCTGGTTGCATTATAGCTTCTGTCATGGAAAAGGCCTTCATAATGCACAAGTCTTGTAGGATCATTCTTACGATAAAATTCGGACATCTCAAAGATATCTTTTCCACCAAAGGACTCATTTCCACATGACCAGATCAGGATTGCCGGGTGATTTTTGTCACGCTGGTACATGGAATTTACACGATCCAGCATCATACCAAGCCATTCCGGTTTGTTATGAGGAACAATATCTGTGTAGTCTCCTGTAAGTTCTGCCACATCCCAGGAACCATGAGATTCCAGATTGTTTTCCGCGATCATATAAAGGCCGTACTCATCACAGAGGCGGTAGATCGGAGAGGCATCCGGATAATGGCAGGTACGGATGGCATTGATGTTGTTCTGCTTCATAGTCACAATATCCTGGATCAGTTCCTCCCGGGATACGTGTCTTCCCGTGACGGAGCTGAATTCATGACGGTTTACTCCCTTAAACACAATACGTTTGCCGTTGAGGGTCATAATACCGTCTTTCATCTCAAAGCGGCGGAAACCGACTTTTTCAGGAATGATCTCCTGGAGCATTCCGTTCTCATCATACACTTCCATGTCAAGGTCATAAAGATTCGGTTCTTCCGCACTCCAGAGCAGAGGGTTTAAAATTTCCCATGTACAGGTATCTTCACCGTCCAGAGCTTTTTCATCCTGCAAAAGGATCTCGCCTTTTCTGGAAAGTATAAGTTTCAGTTTTCCTTTTCCCCAGGTTTTTGTCACGATCTCAAGACTTGCTTTTTTAAGGGTCTCATCCGGAATCGCACGGATCTTAAGATCATAGACATGAACCTCCGGCACGGTATAAAGATAAACATCTCTGTAAATTCCGGAAAAGCGGAAAAAGTCCTGGTCTTCGCACCAGCTGCTGGCTGTCCATTTGAATACCTGGGCTGCCAGTTTGTTCTCGCCCTCTTTCAGATACTCTGTAAGCTCAAATTCTGAAGGGGTAAAAGAATCTTCACTGTATCCCACAAAAGTTCCGTTGAGCCACAAAGCCAGTCCGCTTTCTGCTCCCTGGAAAGAGATAAATACTCTTTTTCCTTTCATGTTTTCCGGCACATGGAAATATTTCACATAGCTTCCCACCGGGTTAAAACGCTCCGGGATCTGTCCCGGGTGAAGTTCCTCGTGACCTTCCCATGGATACTGGACATTGGCATACTGTGGTACATCATATCCTTCCATCTGGATATGCGCCGGTACATAAATATCTTCCCAGTCCTTGCAGGAATATGCGTCCTCCTCAAATCCTGCAACTGTACTTGCATAATTTCTCGCATAGTGGAATTTCCAAAGTCCGTTGAGGCTGTGGCGATAGGAAGTTTCCTCATCTTCCCGTTCTTCCTCACTGCGATAATACATGTGGTCCGAATGCGCTTCCATTCTTCCGTCACAGAAATACTGTGGATCTTTCACCAGAGAATAATCAAATTTTTTCATGTTTTCCTCCTGTCCGGCTTTTGTATCCCGGTAAATATTGTCTGAATTTCCTGAAATGCTGTGTTTTACAGTTGTATTTTCGTAACTTCGTTTCTGTCTGTACATTATTATAGTATAAACTTACAGATTATGGTATAATATGTTTCGCCAAAATATATAACATTTAGAAACAGGTGAAGCATATGTCAATTTATTTCAGAAATACTCCTGTCAGTGCTCCGTTTATGTTCGAATCTCTCGGAAATCACTGGAACCAGGATACCATAAACCGGCCGGACGGATACCCATACTATCATTATCTTCAGACAGAAAAAGGAACCGGCCGCATCGAAGTAAATGGAAAGCACTACACTCTGGGTGCCAACGAAGGCATCCTCATTGCACCTTCCGTTCCCCACTCCTATCACCGGGAATCTACTTCATGGATTACCATGTTTGCCACATTTACCGGAACTCTCGCCGGCAGCATCCCATCCATGACCGATAATCAGGACGTCATCCTCATCCCGAAAGAGCAGGGCTTAAATATCCGGAAACTGATTTCTTATTCCCTTCGAAAATACCACGAACCAACCCCGAATATGAAATCGCTCTCCTCGGACTGCTATAATCTTCTCATGAATTTTATGGACTGCGCCGCTTCTCCGAAAATTCAGGATAACCCTCTTTACCAGAGATATGTTGTTCCCGTAATAAAAGAAATTGAAACCCGTTATCAGCAGGACATCACCGCTGCCGAACTCAGTCAGAGTGTCTTTGTATCCACGCAGTATCTTTCCCGTCTGTTCCAGCGTTTTCTTGGCTGTTCTGTCTATGAATACGTTACCATGTACCGCATCAGCCGTGCCAGGGAGCTGCTTCTTTCCAAACCGGATATGAAAATTCAGGATGTTGCCTGCGCCTCCGGCTTTTCCGATTCCAGCCATTTTATTGCCATGTTCCGAAAAATTACCGGCACAACACCTCTGGACTTCCGGAAAATGTACTAAAAAAACACGGATCTGTATGCCCCTGAACCTTCAGGTTTTCACACAGATCCGTGTTTATTTTTTCAGCTATATCCTCAGCACTGATAATATAACTCCAGAATGCGGTCAACTCTC
>OLOI01003099.1_pt1 | contig 10677 bp, 6 predicted proteins | sample 1672131 | NCBI WGS metagenome assembly OLOI01 (sample SAMEA3136651, study PRJEB25190) | human gut metagenome | reverse complement strand
GGATTTTGTAGGAAGAACATATGAAGTATCCTATCTTTATTTATTTCATATATTATTTCCACTGATAGCGGGTATCATAATTGCATTATCAGTATATGCTGACCAACAAAATAAAAATTCTAAAGTTTTGATTTTGATTATTATAATAAATTTAGCTATTGTAGCATACCAACTGATTCATGTAATGCCTTTGGCATCTTCACCGACTTGCTTACTCAGCGGATTTTATATAGTTTACTATATATGTTCCAGAAAACAGTATGAAAAAATTAAAACTTAAAAGTGTGTTGGCTGATATTAATTGATTACAGAAAGAGAAGCAGGTAAAGAGAACAATGATAAGAAACAAGGATTTCGAATTGGAAGACACAGCTTTTTTGATATGAAAGAACAGGAAGCCTGATATTGCCCAGTATGCGATAAGCTTGTGATTGATTGCAAAAAGGATAAATACGAAATGCATCTGATAATAAAAACTTTCGAGTAAGCAGAAGATTACAGTCTGAATCACTAGGTCTCCACCACCTCTAATTTCACTCACAATTCCAGCCAACATGCAGAACCTGCTTCGCAGGTTCGTCTGTTAGATAATGAATGAAATTGTTAAAAAAAGGTTTACACTTTTTTATCAAATATGGTATACTAATTTCATGTAACTGCAAACTATTTTCAGTATGAGAAGGAGGGTCCGATTATGTCGGCTGTATTAGGTGCATTTGTTCAATATCTTATAACGTTTATTTTGCTGGTAGCAGCCGCGGCCGGAGGTATTTTTTGTGGAAAGAAGTTAAGAACGAAGAAGAACATGGAAAGCAACACGGCTGGTACTGGAAATACATCAGGTCAATAATTTATATAGCGATATATTTCAGGGTGCTGACGGAGAACCAATTGTTTTCTGGCAGCACCCTTTCATGTCGGTATACCGGCAGCAATATATGAGATACTACAGGAGGACAGAATTTTGAAAAAGTATGGAGTAAATGAACTTCGAAAAATGTATCTGGAGTTTTTTGAGAGCAAGGGACATCTTGCAATGAAGAGTTTCTCACTGGTTCCACATAACGACAACAGTTTATTACTGATCAACGCAGGTATGGCACCACTGAAACCTTATTTTACAGGCCAGGAGATTCCACCAAGAAAAAGAGTGACAACCTGCCAGAAATGTATTCGTACAGGTGATATCGAAAACGTTGGTAAGACAGATCGTCACGGTACATTCTTTGAAATGCTTGGTAACTTCTCTTTTGGAGATTATTTTAAACATGAAGCAATCGCATGGTCATGGGAATTCCTCACAGAAGTTGTAGGACTTGATGCAGACAGATTATACCCATCTGTATACTTAGAAGATGATGAGGCATTTGCCATTTGGAGAGACGAGATTGGAATCGCTCCAGAACGCATTTTCAAGTTTGGTAAAGAAGATAACTTCTGGGAACACGGTGCTGGTCCTTGCGGTCCTTGTTCCGAGATTTATTATGACCGTGGAGAAAAATACGGCTGTGGTAAACCAGGCTGTACAGTAGGTTGTGACTGCGACCGTTATATGGAAGTATGGAACAACGTATTTACTCAGTTTGAGAATGACGGACATAATAACTACACAACATTAAAACAGAAAAATATTGATACAGGTATGGGATTAGAGCGTCTTGCCGTTATCGTTCAGGACGTAGGATCTATCTTTGATGTAGATACTATCCGTTCCCTTCGTGATAAGATCTGTGAAGTAGCAAAGAAAACTTACAAAGAAAATGAGCAGGATGATATTTCTATCCGTCTGATCACAGACCATATCCGTTCCGCTACATTTATGATTTCCGATGGTATCATGCCAAGTAATGAAGGTCGTGGATACGTTCTTCGCCGTATTATCAGAAGAGCAGCCCGTCACGGACGTTTACTCGGAATCGAAGGTAAGTTCTTAGCAGAGCTTAGCAAGACAGTTATCGAAGGTTCTAAAGATGGTTATCCAGAATTAGAAGAAAAGAAAGATTTCATTTACAATGTTATCATTCAGGAAGAAGGCAAGTTTAATAAGACAATCGATCAGGGTCTTGCAATCCTTGCTGATTTAGAAGAATCCATGAAGGAAAAAGGCGTAAAAGAGTTAGATGGCCAGGATGCTTTCAAACTTTACGATACTTATGGATTCCCATTAGACCTTACAAAAGAAATCCTTGAAGAAAAAGGATACACTGTAAATGAAGAAGCATTCCAGACTTGCATGAATGAGCAGAAAGAAAAGGCAAGAAGTGCAAGAAAGACAACAAACTACATGGGTGCTGACGTTACAGTTTATGAGTCTATCGACCCATCTGTAACAAGTACTTTCGTTGGATATGAGACACAGGAATGTGATTCTAAGATTACAGTTATGACAACAGACACAGAGCTTACAGAAGCTTTAACTGATGGACAGGCTGGAACAATCTTTGTAGACGAGACACCATTTTATGCGACAGGTGGTGGACAGCACGCTGACAGCGGTGTCATCACATGCAAAGACGGCGAATTCGTTGTAGAAGATGTTGTAAAAATGCTCGGTGGAAAGATTGGCCATATCGGACATGTAACAAAGGGAATGTTCAAAGTTGGTGATACGGTAACATTATCTGTAAATAAAGCACAGAGAGCAGATACAGCTAAAGGGCACAGTGCAACCCATCTTCTTCAGAAATCCTTACGTACCGTTCTTGGAAATCATGTAGAACAGTCCGGTTCTTACGTAGATAAAGACAGACTTCGTTTCGACTTCTCTCACTTCCAGGCATTAACTGCAGAAGAACTTGCAGAAGTTGAAAAAATGGTAAATGAAAAAATCGCCGAAGACCTCACTGTAAGCACAGAAATCATGAGTGTTGACGAAGCAAAGAATACTGGTGCGATGGCATTATTCGGAGAAAAATATGGTGACAAAGTACGAGTTGTTACTATGGGAGATTTCTCCAAAGAATTCTGTGCAGGTACACATGTACCACATACAGGAGTAATCAAAGCATTTAAGATTATTTCTGAAACTGGTGTTGCAGCGGGCATAAGACGTATCGAAGCATTAACTGGTGACGGAGTAATGAAATATTATCTTGATGAAGAAAAAACTCTTCACGAAGCAGCAAAAGCAGCAAAGGCAGAGCCTCATAAGTTAGCAGAAAAGATTCAGTCCATGCTTGACGAAATCAAAGCACTTTCTGCAGAAAATGAGAAATTAAAAGACCAGATTGCCAAGAGCGAAGTTGCTGACGTAATGGATCAGGTAGTAGAAGCAGGCGATTACAAAGTACTTCCAGTATCCGTAAAAGACGTTGACATGAACGCACTCCGTACCTTAGGAGATGACCTCAAAGGCAAGATTGGCAGTGGTGTTGTTATCCTTGCTTCCGATATGGGAGGAAAGGTTAACTTAATCGTAACTGCAACAGACGATGCTGTAAAAGCAGGCGCACATGCAGGAAAGATTATCAAAGAAGCAGCAGCCTTAGTAGGTGGCGGCGGCGGTGGACGTCCAAATATGGCTCAGGCTGGTGGAAAGAATCCAGCAGGAATCAAAGCTGCATTAGAAAAAGCTGTGGAAATCGCGAAAGAACAGTTATAAGATGCAAATTCTGGGGTGTCTCAGGCAAGGGAGACGCTTTCAGTAAATAAACTATATTTGTGACTTTAGTCGCAGCGGTTTGAATACTCGCTTTTACACGCTTGTATCCAAACCTTGCTCCGAGGCCACAAATATAGTTTACTCTACAAATCAAAACGATGTTTCAGATATCCAGTTCTGAATAGTTTCTATGGAAAGATTTACAGCTTTTGCAATCTGTTCCGCGGACATTCCCATTTCAAGAAGGGCAAGAGTAGTTTCTCTTGCTTTTTTCAATTCTCCTTTTTGTACGCCAGATTGTTCACCTCGCAGAAATCCAAATTGCTTGCCTTCATTATAAATCTCTTCTAATTCCTGACACATTTGATTCACTCCTTCCTCTGTTTCCTTTAGTTGATGTACTCTGGTTGCAAGAATATTACTATACATTTCATCCGCTTCTTTGCAATGTAAGTCATGCATTAAGCGGCCTAATTCGGTATCGTCCTGTTTTTTCGAGTTTACATATAAAATATGTTGACCATCTTGAAATATATCTTCGGTTTCTTTGATTCTTCTTTGTATGTGACTGATCGGTTGGTTGTATCCAAGGACATCGTTTTTAGTGATAAAAATGACATACGTTTCCGGCAGTCTGTCAAAAGGATCGCCTGGATTCAATAGATTCATATCCAGTAGACCGCAGTGGTATCTGGCTCTTTTTGGAGAAGCACCATCGTTCTCACCCTGAATCTCCACATTAAAAAAATTATTCTCTGCATCCTTTGCTACGCAGTCTAAAATGGCGGAACGCCCCTGGAGATTTTTATAATCTTTCTGTAAAGTCTGGTCGATTACTTTTATGTCTGTTCTATTCATGATAACCTGAAGAATATATTCCGTACATGCGGTTTCCTTTAAAACATTCCGCATAAAGATGTCATTCATTATCGTAAAGTGCTTTATCTTTTCTTTATATCTTTCGTAGCGTTGTTCTAAGCCTTCTGGCTGTAAGATTGTGGAATCCGCCATTTACGCTACCTCCGTTATGATATGTCAATGGTTACTATATAAGTATTATATACATAATTTTACAAAAAAGTCAATGAATATTTGCAGTGAAATTATGGTTTGTTATTTGTTGACTGCTGAAATAAATTCAGAACTGAATATTAGAGAATTTGAAAAGTCTTTGTGAATTCATGAGATTGTGAGCATTTGAGGAATGAAATGTTAAAAATTGACATAGATTTTCTAGGAAAATATAATATAATTCCCTCAGTATTTGCGGTACTGAGGGGAATTTATGTTTGTGTACATACTGTACAACATATTTTTTTCTGCTTTCAATTCATCTCCCACCTTAGAGCGTGTTTGAAAAATCATTCCAGCAATCTGCACGCCCCAATTTGCGGTATATTTTGCCTTCATTCAGTTGACGTAGCCCGCTACGCCGCCCTCATTCAGGCGAAATCTCCCACAAATTGTAACGCACATCTTGCAGAAAGCATTTTTCAGACACGCTCTAGAGGTCGGAGTCTTCTTGCTAGAAAAGGATAAATATTAAGAAAGCAACTTTCTCTTTACTTTCGTATATTCTGCTTCTGTGTATCCTTTTTCTAATATTTTTTCTTTTGGTATTCCAAAAGAAATGAATGCAGCTATTGCGTTTTCCCGTTCCTTTTCCGTGTTTCTACGTTCTTGTTCTACTCCCTTATCCCAGGCATCTTCTAGCATTCCCTGTAATATTACGCGACCCATACTTTCTCCCATCGCTTCCACCTTCCTTTCTAATTCTTTGGTCATCTCTACGCCACATTTATTTTTTAAATAATTCTTTTTTTCTTCTATTGAATGGTCTGCAATTACATATTCCAACATTTCGATTAATTTATTTTTAGACTGTGTCATGTTTTTCCCACCTCGTATCTTTATGAGAATCCCTTTTAACAGATTTATCTCTTCGGGGTGAATATTTTCACCAAATTTTACTTCCGGTCTAAGTTGGTATTCTATAATGGAATCTTCATTTTTTCTGGCATCTATGCATATCCAGATACTTATGACTTCCTTAATCTTATCATAGTCACTCCCGAAAAATTCCTGTTCTTTTTGTGCAGAAATCATTCTGGAAAGATAGTAGGTTATGTGGTTTTCAATGTGATATCCTAATCTGGAAACACTTGTTGTAGCCTGTGCTTCAATGTTAATAAGAACCTTTATGCGTTTCTTTCCTTTAGTTACATTAAATCGAATATCATAATATATGACACCCTCGCCAGGCACATTATCTTCTGTGTTGCTTCCAGAAATTTTTCCAAATTCGTTTTTACTTTTGTGAGAAAGTCCTGAATCGACTGGAACTTCTAATATCTCTATTTCCTCAATTCTATTGATTATCTCCAGTATATCATATTCTTTAAATTCTTCTACACTGTATTTTAAAATTCTTGCCAGAATCTGTTTATCTGCCAGTAATGCCTTAATCTTTTCATCGACTTTCGCTACACCATCACCAAGTGCGGAAAGTGTCTTTGAGATATAGGTTTCTCTGACAGCCATAAGTCCTCTCTTCAAGATATCCGTTAGGATGTGTCAATGGTTACTATACGACTATTATATACATAATTTTACAGAAAAGTCAATAAATATTTGAAGTAAGATTCTGAATTGCCGCAGGCAAGGTAGACGCTCCCAAAGAGAGTAGATATCCTATATGTGTTCTCTTCGGAGGCGTCTCCCTTGCCTGCGGCAATTCAGAATTCCTCCACCAAAAGTGTCATAAAATCAACCATTTAGACACATCCTATTGAATTTTGGTGAAGAAAATGATACGCTATTTTTAAAATAGTAAAATCTATATTTTAGAGCATGTTTGAAAAATCATCCCTGCAATTTGTACACCCCAATTTGCATTCTTGAATTTGCCTTCATTCGGTTGACGTAGTCTGTTACGCAGCCCTCATTTAGGCAAAATCTTCCACAAATTGTAACGGAATCTTACAGAAAGCATTTTTCAAATACGCTCAAGGAGAAAGTGAGGAAAGTCTATGGTTATACAACAAATGTGAAAAATATCGATATGTCTAAAACAGGCAAAAAGCAACTGGAAATTCTTTATGAAGAAGTTGGAATCGGACGAAAAGTTGTTATGCCAATTACGGTAGAAAATGCGAAGCCAAATACACCAAAACCGGATACTGGTAAAAAACCGTCAAAGAAAGTAAAGGTAACCTCAATCCGTCTTTCCGGCCTCTCCAAACAGATTGCCGCAGGCAAAAAGCTTACTCTAAAAGCGGCTGTTTTACCAAAGACTGCTTCGAATAAAAAGCTACTCTGGAAATCCAGCAATACAAAAGTTGCAACCGTAACGCAAGGTGGAGTTGTTACACTGAAAAAGAAAACTGGCGGTAAGAAAGTAACGATTACGGCAACAGCAACGGATGGCAGTAAAAAATATGCTTCATGGAAGATTACATCTATGAAAGGCATTGTAAAGAAAATTAAGATAACAGGAAGTAAGCCAGTAAAAGCAGGCAAGAAACTAAAACTAAAAGCCAAAGTAACTGCCACAAAGAAAGCAAATAAAAAACTTCTCTGGATATCAAGCAATACCAAATATGCCACGGTAAATGCTAAGGGAATTGTAACAACGAAGAAATCAGCCAAAGGAAAAACGGTAAAAATTACTGCAATGGCAACAGATGGAAGCGGAAAGAAGAAGACCGTAAAAATCAAAATGAAATAGCTTCTGATTTGTGGGGCTGTGAAACAGACGAACCCGCCGCTATAAGAAAAGTGAAAGCCAGATTGCCCGAAGAATAATTGAAAAGAACCCCTAAAAAATTTATTGATTTGTTCCGTTGTGCTAAACGCTCCATTTTGCCCAATAGTACAGAAACTTCGGAGAAAGCAGTCCGAAGTTTCTATGGTCAAAATTCCACAGCACAAAGTCACAAAATTCAATAAATTTTTTAGGGGTTCTTCCTCGTATTATTTGAGCAATCCGACAGAAAATTTACAGCGGCTGACTATTCCAAATCCTACAAATCAGTTGAAAAAGATTTGGAGAAGGGGATAGGAGAAATAGGAATTCTGGCAAATTACTTTTCAAAGAGATTGACACCTAAAATAATATGCTAATCCCCTTGAATCAACCGGAAAAAGGCAGATTTTTATCCACTTGTAATTCAGGTTCTTATCGTAAAATGCTTATGATATTATAACAATATCTTACGCGTCAATCTTTAATATTTTATTGCCCGGAAAGCCACGACCTATTGGTGAATCCCCAAATCCGCTAAGATTAATTCTGATTTTACTTCTACAGCCAATAAACAGCCCGCAGCAAATCAGAATTCTCTTACCATTTTTTCGTTTTATTTTTTGTTATTTTCACCTTTTTAGCGGACAATACCTTAATGGCATTTTTCTTCCCTTTTTTCGCAGAGACAGTATTTCCACTGACAATAACAGTTCCTAATTTTTTAGAAGCATTAGAGCGTACAAAAATACCCTGCTGTCCGCCCTTTACAGTATTATTTGTAAGGCTGATAACATTTTTAGTTTTAGTAGTTGCTTTTGGAGCGGAGCCTTTTTGGTAGGCAACAGCTAGGCCGACAGAATAGGAGTTGCGGCTTTTTGGTGTTTTGGTTGTGATGCGGCAATTCTTTACTGTGGTACTTTTTGTATTGAAAAGAGCAATAGCTTCTGCCGAGATTCCAGTAACGTTACAATTTTCAATGGTGATATTGGAATGATAATTTCTGGCTTTACGGTACTTAGATTCGTTGCCTGCGCCTGCAAAGTTAGCACAAATACCGCGGGCACCCTGAATCGTACAGTTTTTTACGGTGATATTTTTACATGGCGTACCATTGCAAAGCTTTTTACTAAGACGGTAAAGGCCAGGTGCAGTAGTCGGGCTTGACAGGTCAATCTGTAACTGTTCTTCCACGCAGGTTTTGGAGCATTTGCCCTGTGCTTTGAGGGTACAGTTATTAACTACGACATTGCTGCAGGAAATGAGTTCGATTCCATGTCCCTTATAATTAGTATATACCGTAGCATTATTAATAGAAATGTTTGAGGCATAACTGATACGCATCATAGTACCAGCTAATCCACTGGAGGAAGAATTCTTCCAGATGCCGCCGTTGATTGTAAGATTTTTAAAGTTTGTGTAGGAAGCAGCAGTTGGATCGTTGATAATAACTCCTTTATCAGAGGTAATGGTATGTTTACCAGCGTTGATTGTTGTATTATTTCCTGGACGCAAATAAGTATCAATATGAATATTATTATTGATATTGATTACCTTTTTTTCATTCCCTTCCATTAAAAGATTTAATGCTCGGCGGTTATCGGCTGCATTCCCAATAGGAACGAAGTTGTAAACAGAGCCTGTTCGGTAGGCGATTACTTTTCTTTTAAATGTGACAGCAGTACCAGATGCAGCAGTTACCGTTTGTGTACCAGCTGTATTTGCAAAAAAAGTAGTGCTGACAGTGAGTGCAAAGATGGTGCTAAGTAAGATTTTTCTTAATTTTCTCATAGTATTCCTTTCTCATAAATGGTGACACATATTTGGAAAAATATCTTTCTATTAGTTGTTTAAAGCCTCTAATTGTGCAAAAAATCCCGGATAGGAAACATCCACGCAATCAGAATCGGTAATTATGGTTTCGCCATCGGCGTTCAGTCCTGCAATGGCAAATGTCATGGCGATACGGTGATCCATAGAACAGTTGATTTCGGCTCCATGAAGAACAGGAATAGACTCTTCTGAGCGGCTGTTAATAATAAATCCGTCATCGGTATCAATAACATCGGCGCCCATCTCAGTTAAGTTCTCTGTCATGATCGCGATACGGTCGGATTCTTTTACACGAAGTTCGTGAGCATCTTTGATGATGGTTTTTCCTTTTGCAAAGCAGGCCATAAGGGCAATGACAGGCAGTTCATCAATAAGAGTAGGGATAATGCTTCCTCCCACAACAGTTCCGTGAAGTTCACTTGTTTTTACAAGAAGATCAGCAACAGGCTCCCCGCCTTCTTCGCGGGTATTTAATAAAGTGATGTCTGCACCCATGTCCTGACATACCTTTAAAATTCCAGCACGAGTATCATTAATGCCAACATTTTTAATTGTGATTTCGGAATCTGGAGTGATTAAACCAGCTACGATGAAAAATGCAGCAGAAGAAATGTCTCCTGGAACTTCGATATGCTGTCCATGTAATGTCTCTGGCGGAGTGATGGTACAGGTGTTTCCATCCGATACGATATCTGCACCAAAGGAACGGAGCATTCTTTCTGTGTGATCTCTTGAAAGAGCAGGTTCTGTGACGCTTGTCTTTCCTTCTGCATATAATCCGGCAAGAAGAACACAGGATTTTACTTGGGCAGAAGCGACAGGAGAATCATAATGAATGGCATTTAAAGTATGTCCTTTAATAGAAAGAGGTGCACAGCCATTATTGTTAATACTTGTGACATCAGCTCCCATCATGGAGAGAGGTTTCATGATTCTTCCCATAGGGCGGGAATTTAAAGAAGCATCTCCACTTAAAACAGTATCAAAATCCTGACCGGCAAGAATACCGGAAATAAGGCGGGTTGTTGTACCGCTGTTGCCGACATCTAAAGTCTCTTCTGGCTTGCTGAGTCCGTGAAGCCCTTTTCCATGTACATAAATGGTTTCGTCCTTTTCTTCGATAGAAATACCCATCTTGCGGAAGCAATCAATGGTAGAAAGGCAGTCAGCCCCTTTTAAGAAGCCGTGAATCGTAGTTGTTCCCTCAGAGAGAGAGCCGAACATAATGGCCCTGTGGCTGATTGATTTATCTCCGGGAACGGTGAGTGTTCCTTTCAGGCCGGTAGTTCGTGTTATCTTTTTCATAAATAGATCCTCGTTTTCGTTTGTTTTATATAACTGGTCAGTACATTAGTTTGCTATTATACTGAAGCGTGTTTAAACACGCTCTAATACATGATAGTTATAGTCATAACTGATTATAATGTGACATCCTCCCCCACCTCAGCAAGTTTGGTTCTCGTTCGATAACACTACTGTGCTAAGCATAAGCGAGCTATCC
>OLOI01003090.1_pt1 | contig 10720 bp, 9 predicted proteins | sample 1672131 | NCBI WGS metagenome assembly OLOI01 (sample SAMEA3136651, study PRJEB25190) | human gut metagenome | reverse complement strand
GGCGATTTAAAATGGCGAGATGCGTTGCTGGTCGCACATCGTGTGAACAGTAACCTTTTAAGTCACTGTTCACTTTCATATCAATCACTTTGCTGATTGACACGGAAAATGCATATTTTGCCCTGAATGCAGCCTGCCTTTTAACAATTCATAAGCCTGTGCCAGAATAGCTGCATGATCCACTGCAATTCCTCCACCTTCTTTTACAACATAGTATTTTTCTCTGACCAATCCTGTCCGCTCCTTTTTCAGGATAACCGCATTTCTCTTCTGATCCTGATTTTGAATTGTCAGATGATATTCCGTCTTTTCCCATCCATCTTCTTCATATGCTGTCTCCGGTTCCATCTCTATCTCAAACCATGCTGCATCTGCCGCATCATCTCCGGCCTCTACACTTACATCCGACTCCTTTACGATAGAAAGATACGCACTTGTAATAATCCTTGCTCTCGGATCTCTCTGATAATCTCCATAACAGGCAAACTGTTCCACCGGAAGTCCGCTGACTCCGGTCTCTTCCTGCAGTTCCCGTCTTGCTGTATCCTCCAGATTCTCCCGCAAATTTACAAATCCTCCCGGAAGAGCCCAACAGCCAATACTGGGATGATTTCCTCTCTTAACCAAAAGCACCTTTAATCGTCCTTCTTTCAGTGCCTGTTCATCTTTATAAGAGAAAACAACTGTGTCTGTTGTACAACACGGATTTTTATATCGATATGGATCATATTCTTCCAGAAATTCTTCCAGTGTCTGTCCTTTTCCATTCCGTTCTCCCGTCCCATAAAATGGTGTGATATCTTCTAAAAATGATGCCATATCCATCTCTCCTTTTCACTTCTTTCAAAGCACTCCCAACATACTCATCGGTTCAAAAAACGACCGATTTCTGTCAGAAGATTCGCAAAATAAACACAAGTTCCTGCTTCTGCCTCCGGATGTGATCCTTGAAAATCATAACACTGTACTCCCACAAGCGGCGCATGTGCTTTCTCCCAATCCCGTTCCAGAATCTCATGAATCTGTTCTTCATCTTCTTCGCCGACCCGAAGAAAAATCTCAATGTTCTGCCTCATCGCATCAAAAAAATGATAAAATTCCGGCAGATATTCTTCCATCTCCCATACAAACTCCGTAAACGTCTGTAACACATCTTTCAGTTCTTTTAATTCACTTGTTTCATAATTCTTTTCGCTCATACGGCTTCCCCTTATGCAGAACCCGTCACCTTGAACCACCACTTCAATCAAATCCAGTATAACATATTTCATGACAAGTGAAAGAATTCTCAACAAGGAATTGCATTTTTTCTTCAAACCCGTAAATCTATAGGAAAATCTGCAATGAGATTTCTGTTGGAATCTATGAAAATTTGAAGATCTGCATCGCGAATCTGCTGAAATAAGAAAAACCCCGGAAACACCGCATTCACGGGCGATTCCGGGGAAAAGTTCAAAGCTGTCTAGGGGACTTGAACCCCCGACCTCCGCCTTACCAAGGCGACGCGCTACCGACTGCGCCAAGACAGCTTATTGCGTTCCAGCAGAACGCAAAATTAAATATACACTACTTGAGTTTGATTGTCAAGTTAAAGCTGATCTGAATCCAGCAGAATCGTAAATGGCCCGTCATTGAGCAGCTGAACCTTCATATCAGCTCCAAACTCTCCGGTCTGTACTTCATCCACTGATTCCCTGCATTTTTCAATGATATATTCATACATCTCATTCGCCATATCCGGTTTTCCTGCTTCAATAAAGCTTGGTCTGTTTCCTCTCTTACAGTTTGCATATAACGTAAACTGTGAAACCAGAAGAAGACCTCCGTCCACATCAGCAAGCGAAAGGTTTGTTTTTCCCTGTTCATCTTCAAAAATACGAAGTCCGATCATTTTTCGTATCATTTTGTCTGCAATCTCTTTTGTGTCAGTATCTGCTACTCCAATCAAAACAAGATACCCTTTTCCAATCTTTCCTGATATCTCACCATCAATCGTAACAGATGCCTCTGTTACTCTTTGTATTACAAATCTCATCTTCTCAAACCTCTGTTTTTTTATTATTTGTTGTCAGACAAATCAACGTCACAGCACTCACTGTCATCGGAATACTGATCAGGATAATCATTCCCATTACTATTGCCGGAAGGAATCTGCTCTCAAGATCTACGATCAGCGTTCCCATCAGATTATAGAACATGTGCATCAGCATGGATGCCGCCAGGGTGTTATAGCGATGCGCCACAAATCCAAGTGCAAACCCCAAAAGTGCCGCATAAATTCCCTGTACGAGATTTTGATGGAACACTCCAAACAGAACCGCCTGTACAACATTCGCCAGGATCCAATGCATTCCGGCACGTTCAAGATATTTTTGGATCAAACCCCGGAAAATCATTTCTTCCACAAGAGGTGGAAGAATCAATGTACTGAAAACCCACATCAGCGAATATTCTGTCAGGCCGGAATTTTCTATCAGATTCTGATAATTATCCATCGCATCCGGAAGTGACCGTGCTACAATTGCCAGTATAATACTGGTCACGTGTATCATGCCAAAAGTAAACAGCGCGATTAAAACGCATCCGTCCAATCCGACTCTTCTGCATTTGCCTGGGATTGCACGGATTCCTCCTTCACGCAGCTGAAAAGCAAGATAATACCATAAAGCAGGAATAGGCAGAACCATAAGGTACAAAATTGCCGATACCAGATTCAAATGACTCATCAGGAACTCATAAACCACCATTGTTCCATTGTTTCCCATAACCAGAGGCCCGCCAATTGCGGCCAGATAAGAAATGATGTATCCGAATTTGTTAAAGCAGATCATGATCACCAGAAAGACTGCAAGTGCCAAAAGGTAATTGTATTTTTTCTTCATCCGTATTTCTCCTTTACGGCAGAATCTTTTGTGCTTTTGTCTTGATCCTCTGAAGTGCATTGTCCACTGACTTCGGACTCTTTCCAAGTAATTCCGCAATCGTCCGATAATCCGTTCCCATCAAGTGCAGATAAAGAACATGATTTTCTAATGGACTGAGCAATTCTTTGAGCTGCTCCGCAAAAGCTTCTGTATATTCTTTTCCAAAATAAAGAACTTCCGGATCATTCTCCTTCGATGATTCTATCGTGTCAATCAAAGGAAGACTTCTCCCCTCTCCTACCTCTTCACTGTCTTCATATAACGAAACATAAGAATTCAAAGGCAGATGCTTTTTTCGATTTGATGCCTCAATTGCCGAGTACATCTGTCTGGAGACACAAAGTTCTGCAAAACTTGAAAATGATGTTTTCTGCGTTACATCAAAATCCCGCACTGCTTTGATCAGACCGATCATTCCTTCCTGGATCAGATCCTCGTTCTCTCCACCTAACAGATACATTGCACGCGCTTTCTTCCTTACCATGGATTTATATTTCACCATCAGGTAATCCATAATCTCCTGATTTCCATTTTTGTAATCACATAAAAGCTGCTCATCTGTCATTCTGTCATACTTATTCATCCGATTATCACCTGTTATCACTCTTTTTTTCGAGCAATACTCATATTTATTTCTGCGAAATCCTCTGTCTTACGATCTCATAAGCAAGAACACCTGCTGCCACAGATGCATTCAGAGAATTAATCTGACCTTTCATTGGAATTCCTGCAACGAAATCACAGTTTTCTTTCACAAGGCGGCCAACGCCCTCACCTTCATTTCCGATCACAAGACCGATCGGTCCTGTCAGGTTCAGGTCATACATCTGCTCGCCATCCATATCAGCACATACAAACCAGAGTCCTTTTTCCTTGAGTTCTTCCATTGTCTTCACAAGATTCGTCACCTTTGCGACCGGTGTATAATTCAAAGCTCCGGCAGATGTCTTCGCAACTGTCGCTGTCAGACCAACTGCTCTTCTCTTTGGAATAATGACTCCGTGTGCACCTGCAAGGTTCGCTGTACGAATGATCGCGCCAAGATTATGCGGATCTTCAATATTGTCTAAAAGAATCAGAAACGGAGCTTCGCCTCTCTCTTCTGCCAGCTTAAGCATATCGTCGATCGTAGAATATTCATATGCTGCCGCATGCGCGATCACGCCCTGATGCTTCCCTGTCTCTGAGAGCTGGGAAAGTCTTTCTTTTGTAACAAAATTGATCAGAGATCCGTGTTTTTTCGCTTCACGTACAATTGTTCTTACCGGTCCGTCCTGGCATCCGTCAAGAACATAAATCTTGTCAATCGTACGTCCGGAACGAAATGCTTCCAGTACGGCATTTCTTCCTTCAATTACAAATGTCTCTGTTCCCTGTTCTCTATTTTCCTGCATGTTCTGCTCCTTTTTCCTTTATCTCTTTTTCAATGCTTTCAAGTCCGATACTTACAAGCTCTGTCAGTCGTTCATACTGACCTGTCAGATATAAATGTCCGATCAATGCCTCAAAACCTGTCGCTCTTCTGTAATCTGTAATTGACTGATTCTTTGCCGGAGACACAGATCGTGCATTTCTTCCTCTCCGGTAAACTCCATGTTCTTCCTCATTCAGATGCTCCTGCATGGAACGCATCATAAAGGACTGTGCTGATGCCTGCACATACTGGCTTGTCTCTTCATGGAGACGGTGGACCGGCCTGTTTCCACGGCCGACCACCATCGTCTTAATGATCAGATCATAAACACAGTCTCCCACATAAGCAAGAACCAGTGGGGAACACTGCTTTGCATCAATCTCTTTCATACCGGGAATTGTCCGGATATACTCTTCTAAACCTGCTGTTATGCTCTTTTCCATTGTACTCCTTCTCTTGTATCTTTCAGAACGATACCTTTCGCAAGAAGCTCATCTCTGATCTCATCTGCTCTTGCAAAGTTTTTCTCTTTTCTTGCTGCCTGACGCTCAGCGATCAATGCTTCAATGTCAGAATCAAGAATCTCATCTTCTTTATCAACAATAATTCCAAGTACTTCTGTCAGTCTTACCAGACGGTCAAACAGATTCTCAAGATACTCTTTGGAACTGTCTTCGTCTGTCATCGTATTAATGAATTTTACAAGATCAAATACTGCAGCAATCGCATCTGCTGTATTGAAGTCATCATCCATAGCGCTCTCAAAGTTTCCAACATATTCTGCTGACTTTGCAAACTTCTCTGCTTCTGTCTCTGCCATATCTTCTGTCTTCGCGCTTCCCATAAGGAATTTCAGACGTTCAGCTGCTGTAATGATTCTCTCAAGTCCGCTCTTTGCTGCTTCCATCAATTCAGCGCTGAAGTTCAGTGGACTTCTGTAATGTGCGCTTAACATGAAGAAACGAAGTACCTGAAGGTCATACTTCTCACTGATCTCGCGAACTGTGAAGAAATTTCCAAGAGACTTGGACATCTTACGGTTATCAATGTTCAGGAACCCGTTATGCATCCAGTATCTGGAGAACTCTTTTCCGTTCGCTGCTTCACTCTGCGCAATTTCATTTTCATGATGTGGAAAGATCAGGTCTTCCCCACCTGCATGAATATCGATCTGCTCACCAAGATATTTCTTGGACATCTCTGAGCACTCAATGTGCCATCCCGGACGTCCCTCACCCCATGGAGAAACCCATGCAGGCTCGCCTTCTTTTTCCGGTTTCCAGAGAACAAAATCCAGAGAATCTTCTTTCTCATCCTCACCGCTTACAAGAAGGGCACGTCCGCCTGACTGAAGATCATCAAGGTTCTTATGGGATAATTTACCATAATCTTTGAACTTTCTTGTACGGTAATATACCGTTCCGTTCTTCTCGTATGCGTAGCCTTTCTCAATCAGTGTCTCAATCATGCTGATCATACCGTCAATCTCTTCTGTTGCAAGCGGATTCTTTGTTGCCGGCTCAATATTCATGCCGTCCATATCTTTCTTGCACTCTGCAATGTAACGCTGTGAAATTTCTTCTGCTGTAACGCCTTCTTCGTTTGCTTTCTTAATAATCTTGTCATCGACATCCGTAAAGTTAGATACATAATTCACATCATAATTCTTGTATTCAAAATATCTGCGGACAGTATCAAACACGATCATTGGTCTTGCATTTCCAATATGGATGTAATTATATACAGTCGGACCGCATACATACATCTTTACTTTTCCTTCCTCTAGAGGAACAAACTCTTCTTTTCTTTTTGACATTGTATTATAAATCTTCATCGTTCTTACTCTCCTTATTTTCTTTCTCCACACATCGCATATATTTTATCATAGATTCCAAACGTTTGTGAAGTTTTATATTCTCTTCCTGCAGTTCTCGAATATCTGTAAGTACCGGGTCCGGTAAATGTACCTGATCCATATCACTTCTTGGAACTTTCTTGTTGTCCATGCGGACGATTCGTCCCGGCACACCGACAACTGTACAGTTCGGTGGAACCTCTTCAAGCACTACAGAACCAGCTCCGATCTTAGAATTTTCTCCGATTGTAAAAGAACCCAGGATCTTTGCGCCGGCGCTCACCATAACATTATCTTTCAACGTTGGATGACGTTTTCCCTGTTCTTTTCCGGTACCGCCAAGCGTAACCCCCTGATACAGTGTTACATTATCTCCGATGATCGTAGTTTCTCCGATGATCACACCTGTTCCATGATCGATAAAAAGTCCCTTTCCAATTGTTGCACCCGGATGGATCTCAATCCCTGTCTTACGCGCTGCTCTCTGAGAAATCCAGCGTGCCCAGAAATAATGCTTTTTCAGGTAAAGCTTATGCGCCACTCTGTAGCTTAAGATTACTTTAAAGCTTGGGTACAAAAATACTTCCATGTTTGATTTAATCGCAGGATCTCGCTCTCGGATCACCTCTATCTCCTGTTTGACATAAGATATCATTCCCATATTTATCATTCCTTTCTGATTCAAGAATGCACTTAACACCCTAAACGGATTATTTTGTATATCAGAAAAATTCTCTCCTGATATGGAACAAAGAATGTGCCTTGGCACATTCTTGCGCCTGCGGCGGTCGCTTGCGACACCTACCTTGTACGCCGCAGTGCGCATCCTGAGCGGAGCGTTTTTTATATATTAGGAAAGGGACTTTCCTAATATACAAAAAACTTCGTCTCAATCTAGAGACGAAGTTCTATCCGCGGTTCCACTCTAATAAAAGAAGTATAACTTCTTTCACTTTCACGCACGTAACGTGTGCCTGACGTACCCTGCTACTCCATTCACAGGATCGACTCCCGGGGGCACTTCACAGTTTCTTCTCTCAAAGGTGCTTTCAGCCGGTGACACCTTCTCTCTATGAGTCCAAATCTCTGTTACTCTTCCCGTTCTTTGTCTTTCTCAATTCTATTACCAATATTTATTGTTTTCAACATCTCTATTATCTTATGCAAAAAATCATTTTTTGTCAACTATTATCTCTGCCGATCAACTGCATTTTAACATTTTATTCAGACAATCTCATTCAAAAATATTGGACAGAAGTTCTGAAGTTTCCTCAGTTCTTCCTCTAGTTCTTCTGCAAGAATTACGCTTTCCTCTGCACGTATTTCTTCAGGAGTTTTGTATCCAAACAATATTTCCGTCAATGCTGCAATAGAAAGTACTCCCTGTGAATCTTCCGTTTCAGACACGCTCAGGCTTTCTTCTCCTTTTGAGCTACTTAGTTTCCAGATCCTGCTGTTCTTATGAAGAATCGGATCGATCACCGCAAAAGAGCAATGGATCTCACATTCTGACGGGATTTTCATTTTAGAAAATAGTTCCTGTAAATGAACGATCCTGATCATAATAAGCGGTTTTTCTTTATATGCAGACGTTTCATCATCTGGCCAGTCAGGTGCTTCCTTAAGCCCATAAACCGAAACCTTTTCTTCCGGTTCTCTAAGACCATCCACCGACGCCCAGAAGAGATCTTCTTTCCCTTCCAGATAAAGTGGTTCCCTGATCTCAAGCCCCTCTTCTTTCGCATATGCATAGATACAGACCAGCTTCTCTTCTTCAAAGACAAGCCGCATCCCGCCAAACTCACTCTGTTGTTCGAGAATCTGTGTCTGATAATATTGTGCATTTCTTAAAGCAACAACATTCCAGCAATCCGAAAAATTCTCTTCAACAAATGCCGCCATCTTCCCTGCATCCATAAATCTTGCATCACGGTCTACAATCCGCTCTTGTGATATATTTCTATATTCATCATTTTTATATTCTTTTCTTGCAGAAAAAAATGCTTCATCAAGCTCGATTTGTTTCTGTTCATAAACAAATCGGAAATCATAAGGATAATAGATTGCTTCTGCCGCCGGCATCAGGAAGGTAAATGGCATCTTCTGTAAATACTGATCCTGTAATGCATGAATCAGAAGATTTCTCATATATCCTCTGCCTCTATATTCTGCCTGCGTGGCAACTCCCACGATATAATCCGATGGAACGACACTTTCCTGTAACTTTACCTGATAAGGGTTCAGCTGCAGCATCGCACGTATCTCATCGTCTTCCTCTATTACATAAATCGTATTGTCTTTTGTCTTGATATAATAGTAATAATCAACAAATTCCTGACTGTCTTCTGAAAATACCTGTTCCCACAAGCTCCTGGTTTTCCCGTGCTCTGATTGGTCCAGCTTTCGAATCTTCATCTTATTTTCCTGCACAGCATCCACCACATCCTGCAGGCTTCTCCATCACATCCACGCTACTGTAATTCGTAAATTTTTCAATCGCACAGATCGCCTGGGATGAGATTCCTTCGCCGCTTCCGGTAAAGCCAAGGCCCTCTTCTGTTGTAGCCTTTACATTGATCTGATCAACGTCAATTTTAAGCGCTTTCGCCATGTTTTCCCGCATCTGGTCAATATGCGGACGCATCTTTGGACGCTGCGCAATGATCGTCGCATCAATATTCTCGATCACATATCCATTCTCTTCCAAAAGTCTGCCTACGTGCTCGAGCAGTTTTATACTGGATGCACCCTTATATTTCGGATCTGTATCCGGAAAATGAAGGCCAATGTCTCCAAGTGCTGCTGCTCCAAGCAGTGCATCCATTACGGCATGCAGCATAACGTCTGCATCTGAATGTCCTAAGAGACCTTTCTCGTAAGGAATCTCAACTCCACCCAGGATCAGTTTTCTTCCTTCAACTAACTTATGAACATCATATCCCATACCTACACGCATAATTATTTCTCCTCAAAATCATTTTCAGCATCTTCTGAAACAGGTTCTTCATTCAGTTCTGCAAAAATATCTACCACTCTTGTGTCTGTCAGTTCTTCTTCCTGAGCTGGAGTTTCTTCAACTGGTGTTCCTTCAGCTTTTATTTCTTCGTCCGGTGTTTCCTCTGATTCTGTTGTAATCACCGTTTTTTCTTCTGATACTGTTTTTTCCGCTGCTTCGTTTTCTGTTGAATCTGAATCTGCTGTTTTTTCTATAACTTCAGCCTTGCTGTCTTGCATTGTTTTTTCCTCGGAATCCGCCTTAGACACTGCGTCTTCCAGTTTCTTCCTGTCTTCTTCTGAAAGCATTGTCGGCATTGTATTGTCTGATACTTTTTCGTCTTCTGATGCTTCTGTCGTTGTGCTCTCTGTTACCTGTGACATTTCCTTCGCCGCTGCCGCTTCTTCTGCTTTTCGTTTCTGCTCCGCTTTTCTCTTTGCTATCATCTTCGCAATCTGCTTTTTGATATCAATTTCAAACGTTTTGCAGATGGCATTCCCTGCATAAGCAACTCCAACCAGGATAAATACAACTGCCAGTACTGACATAAGTGTCATATTGCTAGGACGCTGCTGGATCATCCCACTTAAGATTCTGATACCCAGGTAGGTAAGATAACCTCCAAGTACTATTCTGAGCGCATATCCGCTTTTCTTATTCATCTTGTTTCCTCCGTATTTCTGTTATTGGCCACGTTTTAAAATATAAACGAAAGACAACAACTTTTTTCTATATCATTATCTGTTATATTACCACAAGTTGCTCCTTAATACTATTATTTCTTTGCTTGATATAAGCAGTAACCAGTAAATTTGCGTAAAAAAACTGCATACTAATTTCTTAAGCACGCAGTCTTCGTTATAGTAGCGGGAACTGGATTTGAACCAGCGACACCACGGGTATGAACCGTGTGCTCTAGCCAACTGAGCTATCCCGCCACAATCAATTTAGAAAATGTATGGGACCAATAGGGCTCGAACCTATGACCCTCTGCTTGTAAGGCAGATGCTCTCCCAGCTGAGCTATGATCCCATATATTTTGTCGTCTCTCTCGAACCGACTTCGTTAGTATAGCATTGGTTTCGTGGAAAGTCAACACCTTTTTTCAAATTTTTTAAATAATTTCTACAATTGATATTTAATTTATTAACTGGGTTGACCTCTCGGTCCTTGAAGAACGCAGTATAAGGCACTTAATTCTTCAGGCATCCGATACCCACGGAATAAAAGTCGGGTATCCTTTCCAGTGAATGTGGAGAAGGTGTTGGTAATACTTAAGGGGCAAAATTCTGCGTTAGGTATTCAAAATTTGACTGTTTGAGGCGTATGCCGAGTTTCAAATTTTGAATGCCTGCTTTTAGCAGAATTTTGCCCCTTTAGTATTACCCGCCGACGGAACCTGAACAGGAAAGGATTCCTAACTTTTATTCCGGTCCGAGTAGCCGTCGCCTGATAAATTAAATACCAATTCTATACGATTCCCTGAGCTGTCATAGCATCTACAACTTTTTCAAATCCTGCAATGTTAGCTC
>OLOI01003079.1_pt1 | contig 10752 bp, 10 predicted proteins | sample 1672131 | NCBI WGS metagenome assembly OLOI01 (sample SAMEA3136651, study PRJEB25190) | human gut metagenome | reverse complement strand
GGGTTACGACCACTTCGGCGCCGTATGCGCGCAGCACCGCACGCTTGGCTTCGGAAACCTTGTCCGGCAGGGTGAAGATCGCACGGTATCCGCGCTGCAAAGCCACGAGCGCGAGTCCGACACCGGTGTTGCCGGAGGTCGGTTCCACGATCACGCCACCGGGCTTCAGTTCGCCGCTGCGTTCGGCCGCGTCGATGATGCGTTCGGCGATGCGGTCCTTGGACGAGCCGCCCGGGTTCAGGTATTCGACCTTCACCGCGATGGTGGCTTTGATGCCGTCGGTCACGTGGTTGAGTTTGACGAGCGGGGTGTTGCCGATGAGTTCGGACAGCGAGTTGTGGATGGTCATGGCGTTTCCTTTGCGTGCGGTGCTTGATTCGTGGGCTTTCGAGATGTGCGATTTTCGTCGTATGTCGAGAAGCTCGCGTTCGTCACGTGCAGCTGTTGAAACGGGACCCATTGCGATGGCATCTTGCCATCCGTTTGCGTAACGGTATGCCAATCATTGCCGGGATACCATATGCCGGATGATGTATGGCGATTCGCATACGGCCTGCGATATGCGCGGCCGCTTGTTGGAATGTCCTATCTCAAGTTATGCGTCGATGAACCACGCGCCCCTCGGGCGGTTGGTCAGCGACAGCAACAACATGAGAAATTGAACATGACTCACACACTACCACAGCCGCGGACATCGGCGTGTTGCCCATGCCGAGCATCGTCACCACCATACCGGCAGCAACTGCGGAACACGCACCTCACGACGCCTGATCAACAGCCAGCACAACAAGTTGCCGAAGATCATCACACCTACGAAAAGCACCATCATCGGCCAGAACGTGTAGGCCTGATCGTATACGAGACGCTCGTTGGATGTGCCGTACATCGCCGCGGGCGCCGCCTGTCCCTCCCGCCACATCAGGCACCAGCGCCCATGCAGCGCCTCGAGCAGCTTCCATATCACCGGATTGACATCGGTGGCGGACCTGTTCATCAGCCACGGGCGGGCCGCCCATGCCACGCATGCGGACGCCACCAAGGCGATCGTCCCGTACCGGTTGACCCGTGCCAGCAGTTCCCCGACGCATTGGCCCAGAATCACCGCCGAGGCGACCAACAGGAACACCGCCAGGAACAGCAGCATCGGATTGGCCGTATCGCCTCGCACGCCTGTTCTCATGGCCGCGTATGAACCGCCCAGATCACGGTTCAGGAATCGCAATCGTCCGAACGCGTCGGATGGAGGCGTGCAGGCCAGCCACTGCAGGTCTCTGCCGACGCGGAACGTGATGAGGATGTCCGCATCACGGTTCGGCGTGAGCGTGAAGCCAAACGTCACCACCGCCGAGCAGGCGAAGGCGAAACAGAGATTGGCGAGCATCTGGGTCCAGCAATACACGCCCCTGCCCACGCCCATGGATATCAGGGAGCGGAAGCCGCTCGCCGCCAGGACCGCAGCCACGACGGCCCCCATCGCCAACGTCGGACCAAGCACATGGTATTCCACCACGTAATATCCTCCGGACGCCAGTCCCAGAACCAGCCCCCACAGCCATGGCACGCCATAGCCAACCAGCACATATGCCATCAATACGACGCAACGCGCGGCAAGTTGCCTCGCCAGCGCGAATCGCGCCCCTGCCGACAAGCCTCTCGCTCCATCCATCATGACGCACGCCCCTTGTCTATGCCGGTAATCTGGATGACATACTCATTGAGATCGAAAGACCTCATGACAACGTTCTCCGGTGTCGGTGCAGATGGCACGCCACGCACGCCGACAGTCAGCAGGCCACCGAGAACGGTTTCCGACAGCGTATGCAAACCATTGTCGGCCAAGTACCGCCGTACCGATCCGGCCGGACCCGACAGCATCCGCCCACGTTGTGCCAACTCGTTCATGTCGAAGGATTCCAGCACCTGCCCATGGTCGAGGACCACGGCATGTTCGACCAGTCCCTCCACCTCCGTTATGAGATGGGTGGATATGATCATGGTGCGCGGTCTGTCGCCATATGATTCAATCATGAAGCGGTAGCACAGGTCGCGGGCCGCAGCGTCAAGACCGTCAGTCGCTTCATCAAGCATCACGATATCGGTCGGCGCGCAAAGCGCGGCAACCAGCTTCGCCGCGCCACGCTGGCCGGTGGACAGTCTCATGAAACGAGCGTCAGGCCGCAGTCCGAAAGCCTGCATCATACGCCCCGCCAACACATCATCGAATCCGCCGTATCGCCGCGAGATCAGACGGAATACCGATCGCAGACGCCATTCGACAGGATATGGCCAAGTCTCGTCCATCAGCATGAGACGTTTCCGCATGCCGCCACCATCCGTCATACGGTTGCCGTCGAACGACACACTGCCGGCATCGGCCACGAGTCGGTTCGCGATGATGTTCAGCAATGTGCTTTTGCCGGCACCATTGCGCCCGAACAGACCATGTATCGCGCCGCTCCGTAATTCCAGATTCACTCCGTTGAGCAGGGACGTTCCATGACGGCTCTTGCTCAGATCGCTGATGACCAGACTCATCGATAGGTCCTTCCGATGATGCGCTGTAGTTGTTCGCAGCTGATGCCAAGCGCCTTTGCCTGCGCGACGAGTTCGACGACCCGCGTGGTGAGCAGTTCCTCGCGTTTGGCGTCACGAGCCTTCTCCCGTGCTCCCGTGGTGACGAACATGCCAAGGCCGCGTCTTTTCTCCAGCAGACCCTGATCGACCAGGAGATTCATGCCTTTGAGCACCGTGGCGGGATTGATCGCATACGTGGACGAGATCTCGGTGGTGCTGGGCACCTGTTCGCCTTCCGCGAAGGCACCGGAGACGATGGCTTCGCTGATTTGTTCGGCCACCTGCCGGAACAATGGCGTCGTTCCCGAAAAATCGAATCGCATCCGACGCCTCCAGCCGCCTAGTCGGTTCAATATCAACGTCATCCACTCTAACCGTTGGTCTGCCGCGATGCGGCAACGAACAGCCGGCGAAGCATCTCTCAAGGACACGGCACACGTCATGCGCGTGCCTTGAAATAGGCGAACAACTGCCGTTCGCGGATCGTCATACCCCCAACCGCAGTCCCGGCAAGCATCCCGACCGACATGGCGCCCGGAACACGGCATAGCATCGCGACAACCGGCATCGCGTCACCGGATCCGGTCAATATGAGCGGCACAATCGCGACAACCGGCAGACATGCCGCGCAAGACGCCGCCACCGTGGCCAGCGTCTCCAAAGACAACTGCAGCAGCATCGCGGTTTTCGGATACCCCGCATGCAACGCGCTCGCTATCTCGATTCTGCGCATGCAAACCGATGCGAATCCCAACGCCATTGCGGTGACGAACATCAACAGTGGCGCATACCGGGTGATGCGGGCATCGAAATCCGCCGGGCCAGGCATATGCGACCCCAGCATGGTATTGATCCGGCTGATTTTCGCATGCGGCGTTTCGTTGCTTCCACTCGTCCCGGCAGAGGTGGAGCTCGCAGCGGCGCCGACACCGGATTCGGCATCGGCGCGAATGGAGACATGCAGCAGGCTTTCGATACCGTCGGGAACCGGCCACGCACGGACCAGACAGGTGTCATAGGCCTTGGTATCGTTGCCGGGCGAGATAATCGCATAGCCGTATGTTGGTTGCCTTCCGTCGCTTGGCCAATCGAACGTCGCGGAAACACGCATGCGTGCGCCACCGACGAGCGGCAGCACCGTGCCGGCATGCGCGCCATACGTGCGCGCCACAGCCGTCGACATGATCACACCGGAATTGTCCTTCCGTATCCCTGTCGCCGCGAATACCTGCGCGACATGTGCGCTTGCCTCGTATGTCGGAATCTCGGTCGCGGGCAATGACGCGATGCGCACGCGGTCGGACGACTGCCGGAGGGCGGCGGCGCCCAACACTCCGTTCGCGGAACGCAGCCCTTCGCAGGCCGCGCCGTCGATTCCTCCCTGCAAAGTGATCGCATAGGTGGAGGCACCTGATTCCTTCCATTTCCGGGCGTCGCCGATCAACCCCGTCATCTGCGTCAGGTCTGCGCACATGCATGCGACCGCGCATATCGACAGCAGCAGCGAGATAAGCGCGCATCGGCTCGTGCCAGTGGCGACGTTGCGCCAAGTCTCACGCAGCACCGCTTTCAACCGCATCGGTTTCATTGGTAGTCCTCCAAATCGATGACATCGGTGGCGGCGTCGCGCGTGCGATGATCATGCGTGGCGACCACCACGATCATGCCCTGTCTTGACAACGCGCCCAACCTCGCGTTCACCGTATCCGCCGTATGTACATCGAGTTGCGCGGTCGGCTCATCGACCAGCAGCAGATCGGCGCCCGACGCCACGCCACGCGCCAGCATGAGCCGTTGAGCCTCTCCTCCGGACAGCTCCCGGTATTCGCTGGACGCGCGCTCCGCCAGACCGAACTGGGCAAGCAGCTCGCACGCACGCGCCTCCGCCTGCGGCGCAGGCAGTCCCTGCGCAAGATAAGGCAGAGTCACATGGTCGATCACGCTTCGGCGCGCCACTCCGATGGGATTTTGGAACACCCAGCTGGTTTTCCCGATGTTCAGCCGCTGAATGGATCCTTCCGACGGTTTCACCCATCCCGCCAATATGGACAATAATGTGCTTTTGCCCGAACCGGAAGGCCCCACCAGCGCGTACACGCGATCGGGCCGCAGGTCAGCATTTAACGAACGGAACAGCCAAGTGTCTCCAGTGAATGTGTGACCGACATCGCGCAACGTCACCAGTTTTCCCGGCGTCCGCTCATCATCCCCCTTCATCAGAGGACCCGTGGAATCAACGGGATCACTCATCGGCATGGTTTGCCTCCTTGCGGATTCGTGCGCACTTTGCCCAATGCCGCGCCGGAATCGACCGTGGCCATTGAGCGCCCCAAACGGGAGCCGATCACGGTGACCGCGACGGGCTTGCCATCGGACACCACGCAGGCCTGTTCATCATGTTGCGCGTAGAAAGCGGTGGGTGGCAGCGACCATACATCGATTGGAGTTTTCAGGAGCCATTGCAGGGTGAAGGTCACATCCGACGCGCCGTCCGACGCGCTCTCGGAGGACTCAGCTGTGCCGGCCGCCTGCCGATAGGCGTCGCTGCCCAGCAATGCCGCCAGCGTCGACGAGTCGGTGATTGCCGTCGTTTGTTGCGGCATGTCGACCATTCGACCGTCCACGTCAAGCACCCGATCTCCTGCGACCACCTCGTCCTGCGGCATGGTCACGGATACCGATTGCGATTGCGAATCGGTGGTCAACAGTTCGGATTTCACGTCGATTGATGCGCCGATGCCGGCAACGCAGGAACGGATCGTCACGGATTGCCCATCCAACCACACGTAAGCGTCTTTGGCTAGCGTCCACCCGTTGTCCTTGACCAGCCGTGCCGCGCCGACGGTATCGGCGAGCGCATTGTATGCGAGAATCGTGTCCCAGGTCATCGCATCGCCGTCGGGGGCCGCATATCCAAGCCGTCGCAGCTCGGCGTTCAGCGCCGCCACGTCGCGGCCTCGCATACCGGACTGCAGGTCGCGGAACGGCGGAACGGCGGTATGCAACGACAGCAGCGGCACTTCATCCACTGCGATGAAGCTTGTTCCGGAATCGATGGTTTGTCCGGGCGCGCAACCATAGGCGGTGATGGTGCCCGATTTGGGCGAGGCCACGGTGCGCCCCGTTCCGGTATGGACCGTGACGGTGACGTCTCGAGCATCATCGAACCGGCTTTTCGCCGCAGTGATCGAGCCGGAGGCCGTTGAGGATCGCAACGATTGGGGTATGGCCGGTCGGACCAGCAGGGATCCGCATCCGACGCCTGCCGCCAATGCGATGACTACCAACAGCGCGACGACCGACATGGCCAATGGCTGACGTCGTCGCGTCGCCGGCCGCCGCTTTCCATCCGCATCCGTCCGTCGGTTCCGAACATGCGACCATGCTCTGACGGGTGTTTTGCCGCCCGCCATCACAATGCCCCACATTGTTCGATGATGGCCGCTTTGCGTTTGTCGTAGGCGGGATTGTCCTTGAGGGCGTATTTGCCGATCAGGTCATCGAAGCTCGTTCCGCCGGATTCGCCCATCGTCGCCAGCTCGTCGTAGGCGTCAGCGGTCACGGAGTCGTCCACGATGCCGTGTTTTTTCAGGCAGGCCAGTGTCTTGTCGTTCTGCTGGCGCGCGAGTTGGTCGTTATCGACGTTCTCGGGATTCTCCTTGAGGCTCAGATACAGGTCGACGATGTTCTTGTATTGGGTCTCATTCTGGCAGGCTTCGTCAGCGGCATTGGTGGCGGCAATCTCATCTTCGCTCAAGTTGCGCTTGTCAAGCGCGTCGTCTCCGTAGGACGGGCTGATCGACCCACCGGGGTATCGCGCCTCGCCGGTGTCCACTGTGATGCCTTTCGAGGTCAGGCATTGCGCGTAGCTGGAACCGAGCTGGACCAACTCCTCTTCCGTGATTTTGCCGTCCTCGAGAATCTGGGCGGCTTCAGTGCTACCGGAGTTCTTGATTTTTGCGATTTCGTCCCGATACGACGCGTCCGCGGCGTTGGCGTCCGCATCGCCGCTGATGGCGGACGCCTGGCCCCGTGACGACTGCTCTTGCTTCCGATCTCCTGCCGTGCCGCACGCGCCCAACGATATGCTCAAAGCAAGAACCGTCAGTATTGTCACGATTCGCCGTGACCGTTGCATCCCGTGGCTTTGATATGTTCCATGCGTCATCGCAGTCCCCCGATCATGAACATCCGGTCATGCCGGACCATCCATCCTGTTGGTTACATGGTTAGTTACATAACTAACTAACCATGTAACCAACAATATCGACCGACACGCAATCGGTCAAATCGTTATAGAAAAGAGACGCACCACGAATATGCGAGACTGTATGGCGCGCACGGATGAGGCATGCGGAGCGACACCTACAGCGAGGCGGCCTGCACCAATCGCTTGGTGTACTCGTCCTGCGGATGGCCCAGCACCTCGGCAGTCGCGCCGGCCTCGGCCACGCGGCCGTCATGCAGGACCAGAATGCGGTCCGCGATGTGTTGCACCACACCCAGATCGTGGGACACCATGATGATCGCCATATCGGGTTCGGCGTTGCGGATGGCTTCGAAGGATTCAAGGATCCGGACCCTTGCAGCCACGTCGATGGCGCTCATCGGCTCGTCGGCGAGCAACACCTTCGGCTTGTCCACGATGGCGCGGGCGATCGCGGCGCGCTGCGCCTGCCCTCCGGACAGGTCGACAGGGAAACGGTTGGCGAACGTTCCCGGATCGAGGCTCACCATTTCCAGCACTTCGGTCACACGTTCCGCGACGCGTTCCCGTGGCCAATCCGGATGATGCATTCGCAATGGCTCGCCTATGGATCGGCCGATGCGCCATCGCGGATCCAACGAATCGAACGGGCTTTGGAACACCAATCCGGACTGCAGGCGCAGACTGTGCGCCACGTCGCCACGGACCGGCTCGCCGCAGTATTCGACGCTACCGCCGTCCGCGGATTCGAGCCCCAGCAGCACGCGGGTCAGCGTGGTCTTGCCCGACCCGGAGCCGCCGATCACGGCGAGGCACTCCCCCGCCCGTACATCCGCATCCACGCCGAACAGCACCTGACGGCGGTCATGTTTCGCGCCATACCATTTGTCGAGGCCGCGGCCGCGCAACACCATTCCTTCGTTCACGTCAGTCATGGTCCGCCTCCTTTTGCGCGGGATTCCGCACGGATTCCCGCCCGGCATCCTGCCCTGCGTGCAACGACAACGCGCGGGCCGACCGGACCAGCCTGTGTCCCGCGTCGGTGCGCGGTTGGTCCAGAAGCGCGTCCGTATCGCCGGATTCCGCGATCAGCCCGCATTCAAGCACATAACAGCGTGTGGTGGCCCTGTTCAGCACCGCGAAATCGTGCGTGATGAACAGCATCGACGCGCCCGACTCGTCCACCAGCGACGTGAGCAGGTCCACGATCTGCCGTTGCGTGATCGAATCCAACGCGGTGGTCGGCTCGTCGGCGATGATCAGCCGCGGCGAAGTGACAAGCGCCGTGGCGATGCCGACACGCTGCCGTTGGCCGCCCGACAGTTCATGCGGGTATTTCACCAGCACGTCCTCGCCGAGGCCGACCTTGGCAAGCACCGCTGTGACGCGTTCCGACCGTTCGGCGAGCGACAGATCGTAATGCAGGTACAGCGGAAGACCGACCTGCTGCGCCACGGTCATCACCGGATTCAACGCGGCGGACGGATTCTGGAACACCATGCCCACGTACTGTCCGCGCAGGTCGGCGACCGCTGCGTCCGACGCGCCGACAATCTGCGTACCACCCAATTCGACGCTGCCCGTCACCTGTGCGGTAGCCGGCAGCAGGCCCATCATGGCGCGGGCGATCATCGATTTGCCGGAACCGGACGAGCCGACCAAGCCGACACGTTCGCCGTCGGCGATGTCCAAATCGACATCATCGACGATCGGCTTGCCGTTGATGGCGATGTTCAGATGACGTATGACGGCGCTCATGCGGCCTCCCTCAACGCGGGATTGGTTAGCGGATCGAGCGCGTCGCGCAACGCGTCGCCGAACAGGTTCAACGCGACCACCACCATCGTGACGACCAGGCCGGGCCATAGGACGGCCATGGGATAGATGCTGATGAATTTCACGGACGTGGACAGCGAATGCCCCCAACTGGGCACGCCGGCTCCGACGCCGACGCCCAGATACGTGAGTCCCGCCTCCGCCAGCAGCGAGGTGCCGGCGCTCATGGACAACTGCACGCACAATACCGGCAGCGTGTTCGGCACGATATGCGTGAAGAACACGCGGACGGAGCTTGCCCCCGACCATAATGCCGATTCGACGTATGCCGAACGTGCGGCGAGCAGTGCGGAGGGCCGTAGGATGCGTGCCAGGTTCAGCCCGTACGCGCAACCGCAGGCGGCGATGACCACCGCGGCGGACGCGCCGAACGGCACGGAAAGAATCAATGCGATAAGCACCGTCGGAATGGAGATCAGCGCGTCGGCCACCACCACCGATGTGGACGCGAGCGCACCGGAACGCGATACCATGGCTGCCACCAACAGCAGTCCGATCGCGGCCGCGACGACGACGGTGAGCACGGCGATCATGAGATTCGTGCGGGAGCCGGCCATCAGCCAGCTCAGCACGTCCGCGCCGGTGCCGTCGGTACCCAACGGGTGCGCTGCGGACGGGGAGGCCCACGCGTTGAATCCGTTGGTGTCGAGCAGCGAATACGGCGTCCATACGAGGGACAGGGCGGATACGAGCAGCCATGCTCCGATGACGATCAGCGCGTATTTGCCGCCGGCCTTGGCCCAGATGGTCGAAAGCACGGTTTTCATGGTGGCAGTGGATGTCACGTCGATGACGGATCGCATGGGTCTCGACGTAGTTTGCGCGGACGACGCCGGTTGCGAGGATGGTGCGGGTTTCGATGCGTTCATGCTTCCGCCTTTCCCGAAACGACTCCGGAATGTTTCAACCGCGGGTCGAGCGCGCGGTGCGTCAGATCGACCACGAGACCCAGCAGCAGGAAGAACGCGGCCAGCAGGAACAGTTCGCTTTGCACTGCGATCAGGTCGCGGTTGCCGACGTCGGTGACCAGCATGGCGCCAAGACCCGGCAGGGCGGACAGGTTTTCCACCACCATCACGCCGGTGATCATTTGCGCGAAGGTCAGGCCGACCACCGACACCAGTTGCGCAGTGGCCAGACGCAACGCCACGCGCAATACCGCCTGTTTGCGGGTCATGCCGCAGGCCATGGCCATGTCCACCGCCTGCGATGAGGCCATATCCCCCACTGTGGCACGCGTGTAGCGCATGATGGACGCGCCGGCTGTGATGCCGGTGGTGAGCGCCGGCAGCAGCAGACAGGACAGGGCCTTTCCCGGCGTGGCCCAGCCGGTGTCGGGGAAGCCTTGCGCGGGCAGCAATCCCAACAGTCCCGTGCCACGGGAGAACAGCAGGATCAGCAGTAGGCCGCCCCACAATGCGGGCACCGCGCCGCCCACGATCGCAATGCCGTGGAACAGGCCGCGCAGCCGCGGATTGCGTGTCAGGACGGCCGCGCAGCCAAGCGGCAGGCCGATCGCCAGCGCGATCAGCAGGCTCAGCACAATCAGAGGGAACGTTACGGCGGCGCGCATGGCGATCTGCCGCGCGACCGGCCGTCCGCCGACTGCGGACACGCCGAGGTCGCCATGCAGCATGCCCGCCATCCAATCGCCATATTGTGCGACGAGCGGCTTGTCCAAGCCGAATTCGGCGCGCAGCGACGCAATGCGTTCGGGGGTGGCGTTCGTGCCGGCGATGACCGCGGCGACGTCTCCCGGCAATACGCGCAGCATCACGAACACCAGCGCGGACAGGCCCACCAAAGCCGCTACGAACAGCGCCAGCCGCTTTCCCACGAATCGCATGGAAATACCGTTCCCTTACTTATTCTTGGAGATCCGCCACAATGGCAGCACCGTCTGGCTGAGCTTGCTGGGGAAGCCCTGCACGTGCTTGTTGACGGCCACCGTCACGCGGTAGCCGAACAGCCAGTCCGCCGGCGCGTCCTCGCTTACGGCCTTCGCCGCCTGTTTCAGGTATTTCGCGCTGTCGGCCTCGTCGGTGGCCTCCAAAGCCTTGGCGTACAGTTTCTGCGCCTGCTTGCCGTCGTAATGGTAGTAGTAGTCCGGCGTGGTCCACTTGTAGAAGTCGTGG
>OLOI01003077.1_pt1 | contig 10760 bp, 5 predicted proteins | sample 1672131 | NCBI WGS metagenome assembly OLOI01 (sample SAMEA3136651, study PRJEB25190) | human gut metagenome | reverse complement strand
TATTAATTAAAGATTTTCTTATTTAAATAGATTCCTATTTGAAGATTGTTTTTCTAAATAAAATGTTATTTTAATGTTATGTCTTGTAAAACATTATGTAATTATTACAGATTAAATAGTGTAATACAATTGTAAAAATGTTGTAAACAAAAAGTAAAATATATAGTATTTACAAATACCTTATTTAAAAGTATAATGATTTTAGAATTGTATAATTTGTCGAAACTTATACATAATAAATATGGAAATTAAAGATAAATAAATTAAGTAGTTTTAAAAAGGTTAAGAAGTAAAAATAGAAAATAAAAAGTTATCAATGGAAAGAAAAAATAAAAACGGAGAGTGAATAAATGAAAAACAGAGGTGTAACATTAATATCATTAGTAGTGACGATAATAGTATTGTTAATATTAGCAGGGATAACAATAGGAACAATATTTGATGATAATGGAATAATAGAGAAAGCCCAAGAAGCAGCAAATGCAACAGAAGAGGCAGCAAAAAATGACCAAGCAGCAATAAACGGACTTTTAAACGAAATGGATAGCATAATAAACGGAATAGGTGGAGGAAATGTACCAGTAATAGGAAGTATAAACGGAAAGATAACATGGAGTACAGGTTCAGCAACACTAACATTAACAGCAGATGTAGAAGGAGTAACAATACAATATAGAAAAAATAGTGAAAGTAATTGGACAAATTACACAAGTGCAGTACCAAGTTTATTACATGGAGATAAAGTATATGCAAGAGGAATAAAAGGTGGAGAAACAGTAATAAATGAAAAAGAATTTAAAATACAAGATACAATAGCGCCAACAGTAACAATAGCGAACGCAAGTAGTACAACAAATAGTATAAGTGCAACAGCTACAGCAACAGATAATGAAGCAGGAATGGGCTCAAGTCCACAATACACATTTTATATAAAGAAAACGGCAGAGGCAGATAGTGCATATACACAAATAGGAAGTAGTGCAAACACAAGTGTAACAAAAGGAGGGCTAGAACAAAACATATCATATACAATAAAAGTAGAAGTAGCAGATGTAGCAGGAAATAAAGGACAAGCAACAAAAGAAATAACAACAGGAAAGATAGCAGATGCAGGAGAAGGACTAACAAATGGAGCAATAATAGCAAGTAGTCCAGTATGGAGTGATGGAACAGCAAGTATAACACTATCAACAAGCTCAGGATTAACAATACAATACCAAAAAGGTGGAATAAGTGGAAGTTGGACAACAGGAACAAATGTAACAGGATTACACCATAGAGACACAGTATTTGCAAGATTAACAGATGGAAGAAACTATGGAGGAGAGGCAAGTATAACAATACTAGATACAGTTGCTCCACAAGCAGCAACAATAAATTTAAGTGGAACAAGTACAACAACAGCAGGAAGTGTAACAGCAAAAGTAACACTAAAAGATAATGAAAGTGGAGTAAACACTACGGCAAGTAAATGGGTATATAACACAAATGCAGGAAATATAGGAACAAACGAAAGCAGTTATAATAATAATTTTAGTAGCAATGGACAAACAATACAATTAAAAGCAACAACAGCAGGAACATACTATTTACACGTATTAACAGTAGATAATGCAGGAAATAAAAAAGAAACAATAAGTAATGCAGTAACAGTGAGAAAGCTAACGGTAGGTGGAGATTATGATGAAGAAAAAGGCATAAATACTCCACAATATGATGAGAAACAAATGACGCCAATAAAATGGAATGGAAGTAGTTGGGTAGAAACAAAAGGAAGTGACCCAGATTGGTATGATTACACAGCGAAGAAATGGGCAAATGCAAAGACAAGTGATGGAAGTATGTGGGTATGGATACCAAGATATGCGTATAGTATAACAAGTGGATATCATAGCAGTATTGCAGGAAATATAGATGTAGAGTTTATGAAAGGAACAAGTAACGAAACAAGCACAGGAAGAACAACATTCCAAAATGCAAGTGGACAAGGAAATTGGAGTATACACCCAGCATTTAACTATGGACAAACAGTAAGTGGAATATGGGTAGCAAAATTTGAAGCAAGTCCAGAAGGAGCAACAACAAATACATCAAATAGTGAATATAATGGAACAGGAAAGAAACTACAAGTAAAACCAGGGGTAAGTAGTTGGAGAAGTATAACAATAAGTAATATATATGATGTATGTAAAAATTATAATAGTACATTAAATAGCCATATGATGAAAAATGATGAATGGGGAGCAGTAGCATATTTAAGTAAAAGTAAATATGGAAAAGAAACAGAAGAAGTATGGATAAATAATAGTAGTAGTTATATAACAGGTTCAGCAGGAAATAGTGCGAGTGCAAGTCAAGATGTAGGAACAACAAATGATTATACAAGTACACAAGGAGTAAAAGCAAGTACAACAGGAACAGTGTATGGAGTATATGATATGAGTGGAGGAGCCTGGGAATATGTAGCAGCATATGTAAATAATGGAAATGGTAATTTAACAAGTTATGGAAGTAGCTTAGTAAATGGAGATACAAAAACGAAGAATATGTATAGTAGAGCAAGTTTGGATAATTATAAAAATAACTATACCCAGAATAAGGGTGTATATGGAGATACTGTTTACGAGACAAGTATGAGCGGTAGCGGAAGCACATCATGGTATGAAGATTATTCTGAATTTCCTAACAAGAATTATCCTTTCTTCACACGCGGAAGCTATTATAATCATAGTACGTATGCCGGTGTGTTCTATTTCAGTTTCGACAGTGGTCAGGCAAGTAGCTTAAATTCATTTCGCCCAGTCTTGTTAGTGCTTTAAATGTATACACAAAATATGGGACTGTAAAATTTTTTGTGTAATTTGAAAAGGATATGAAAAAATCTTCCTTATGATAATAAAATATTATAAGAAAGATTTTTTCTTTTGCTCTAATATTGAATTGAAAAAAAATATGTTATATAATCATAAAAAGTCAAAAGAGGAGAAGTAAATATATGGATAATTATGCTGTAAAATTATTTGAAAGTTTGCAAAAGTTAAAAGTAACAGATGAAAACAAAGCAGAAGTGGAAAAAATTAAACAAGATATACGTAAAAAGGATTTTAAAAAGGCTTTAGACAGAATTGAGAAAATTAAAAATAGTAATGTAGAAAAGAAAAATAAAGAATTATATAAAAATGCAGCAGATGTACCAGATGATGACTTTTTTACATATGACGAAGTAAAAGAAGAAGCCAATACAGAAAGTCAAAAAGAAGATAATAAAGAAGACGGGTATAATAATGATGGAAATTATGACGACAATTATGGTGACGATTATTATGATTATGACGAATTTTCAGAAGATCCTTTATTTAATAAGTTAAAAGCATATAATGATGAAGAGGATGATTATTCAGAAGAAACTGAGAGATATGATACAGATAATTTTATAGATGATGACGAAAGTAGTGAAGTAAGCGTAAAAGATACAGAAGATAACTCAAAGAACAAAAAAGAAAGAAAGAAAAATAAGTCGGATATTCAAAATAATAATGAAAAAAGCGAAAACGAAGCTAATGAAATAAACGATGACGAAGAAAGTAGCAATGTGGCTGAAAACGAAGATAAAGATGTAGACACAGAAGAAAGTGAAGAAGAAAAAGACGACGAAGAAAATGAAAACTCAAACAATGCAGATGAAATAAATACTATAGAGGATAATGAGGAGGAAATTCAAGAGGAAGAAGATACTACTGGAATATATCCTAAACAACTAAAAAATGAAACACTAGAACATATATATTTAGGATTATTACTAACAAATCCTAAGTTAATAGCAAAATATTATGTAACTAAAAAACAATGTTATTTTGAAGATGATAAATGTACAGAGATTTATAAAAGTGTTTTATTTACAGAAGGAAGTAAGTACACTCCAGAAATTGCTAAGGATGGATTTAATTTGCCAAAATACAATAACGAGATACGAGAACTTAAAGACGACTTAATGGCAGAATATATGGATAGTAATTATAGTATAGAAGAAACTTATATAGAACTTAAAAAATTATTTACATTAAGAAAGAGCTATTTGGAAAATCCAATAAAGGAAAATCAAGATAAAATAGTAGAAATAATAAATTATGTTTTATATAAGTCTATGTCTGTAGAAGAGGTAGAAAGTGCGGTAAACCAAGTAACGGTTACAGGAAAATTTAAACAGGCTGTTTTAAATAAAGATTTAACAAGCTTTTTAGAGATGGGGGACAACACTTTAACAAATGGATTAGACTTTCCATTTCCTATTCTTTCAGGTGTATTTAAAGGATTAAGAAAGGGAGAAACTATGGCATTTGCAATGCCTTCCAACTCTGGTAAAAGTAGATTTACAATAAACTTAGCAGCATATACTGCGTTTGTCCATAAGAAAAAGGTTTTAATTATATCAAATGAAATGTCAGAAGACAAAATGAAACTATGTTTAATTACAACAATAATAAATAATCCAGAAATACAAAAACTTCATGGTCAAGAAATATCAAAAACAGAAGGAGAACTTTTAGAATTTAAGTTTAGACCAGATGACATTAAAAAAGTAAAAGTAGATGAAGATGGTTTTGTTGTAAAAGAAGAAAAAGAAAGTCAAGAAGATTTTGTTAAAAGATTAACAGAAATTTCAACAGAATTTAACAAGACAATAAAAGCTGTAGAATGGGCAAATAAAGAAATTGACAATTCTATTTATTTTATAAACATTACAGACCATACGAATGACGAACTTAAAAAAGTTATAATGAATTTTTATTACAAAGAAAAAATAGAGTATGTATTTTATGACACATTAAAAACAGACACTGCAAATATTGGTAAAGGAGAAGAAATAAAGAAAACGGCTACAATACTTTCAAATTTGGCTCAAAATTTTAATATGTTTATTTATTCTACATTACAATTAACAGAAAGTACAACATTACCAATAAACTTAGATGTTAACGATTTAGCAGTTAGCAGGACTGTAAAAGAAGTTTTAGATACACTTTGTTTAATTAAACAAATTAATAAAGAAACATATGATGATTATGAGTATTCACTAAAAGAAGTAGATACAAAATATTTCAATTTAAAGAAATACACAGATCCAGATGTTAGGTATTATGCATGTGTAGTTGACAAAAACAGAGCAGGTGCTAAGCCCAAGGTTTTATTTAGGCTAAATTTAGCATATAACAGATGGGAAGAGTTAGGATATTTAAGAATGAAACAGCAAGTAAAATAGGAGAGCATATGGTTAAAAAGTGGGAAGTAAACAAAGTTAATAATGAAGAAGTAGAACAATTTGCCAAAAAATATAAAATAAGTAATTTATTAGCTAGTATTTTAGTACGCAAAGGAATAAAAACAGACGAAGAAGTAGCTAAATTTCTACATCCAACAAGAATGGATTTTTACAATCCATTTCTTTTGCCAGATATGGAAAAGGCGGTAAAAAGAATAAATAAAGCAATAGAAAATAAAGAAAAGATAACAATTTATGGAGATTATGATGTAGATGGAATTACAAGTATTACATTACTTAAAAACTTTTTTTCAAATTCTAATATAGATGTTAACACTTATATTCCAAATAGACTTGAAGAAGGGTATGGACTAAACAAAAATGCAATAAGGGAAATTTCATATTCTGATACTACACTAATTATAACAGTAGATTGTGGAATTACAGGAATAGAAGAAATTGAGTATGCTAAAGAAATAGGAATAGATGTTATAGTAACAGATCATCATGAACCAGGTGAGGAAATTCCAAAATGTATTGCAGTAATAGATGCAAAAAGAAAGGATAATAAATATCCTTTTAACCAGTTAGCAGGTTGTGGAGTAGCTTTTAAATTAATGCAAGCTTTAGCAACAGATTGGAAATTGCCAGAAAAAGAATATTTAAAATTTTTAGACATAGCAGCGATTGGAACAATTTCGGATATTGTACCACTTGTAGACGAAAATAGAGTAATTGCAAAACTTGGGCTTATGTTAGTAGAAAGGACAAACAATATTGGTTTAAAAACTTTAATAGATTTGTGTGGATTTAAGAAAATAGACTCTACAACAGTTTCTTTTGGACTATCTCCAAGAATAAATGCATGTGGTAGGTTAGGACATGCAGATGAAGCTTTAGAACTATTTTTGGCTAATAATAGGGAAACTACAAAAAAGCTTGCAGAAAAAATGAACGAATATAATTCAGCAAGACAGCAAGTAGAAAGAAAAATATATGAAGAAGCAGTACAAGAAATTATAATGGAAAAAGATAAACCTGCTATAGTAATTGGTAAAGAAGGGTGGCATCACGGAGTGGCAGGAATTGTTTCTTCAAAAATTACAGACGAGTATTTTAAACCAAGTATATTAATATGTTTTGACGGAGATGAAGGAAAAGGTTCTGGAAGAAGTATACCAGGTTTTGATTTACACGAAGCACTAATGGAATGTTCAGAATATTTAGAAAAATTTGGTGGACATTCAATGGCGGTTGGAATTACAATAAAAAAAGATAAATTTGAAAATTTCAAGAAAGCTTTTATAGAATATACAGAAAGAAAAGATGTATCTGAGATAGTTCCAGTAATTAATATAGAAAGAAAGGTAGAATTAAAAGATATTAGCATAGAAAATGTAAAAGAACTGCATCAATTAGAGCCATTTGGAGAGCAAAATAAAATGCCACTGTTTTTAATAGAAAACTTAAAAATAGTCTCAATTAGATCTCTATCTGAAGGAAAGCATTTAAAAATTCTACTAAAACAAGATAACTTTTTTATAGATTCAATAGGATTTAATATGGGGGACTTGACAGAGCAGTATAAAATAGAAGATAGAGTAGATATTGTAGGAACAATAGATGTTAATGCATTTAATGGAAATGAGAATGTTCAAATTACAATAAAAGATATAAGAAAAGCTATATAAATAAGTAGATAAAAGTAAAAGCTATAGCATAAGGAAGTGATTTTATGTCAGAAGTAAAAGAATATACGTTGGATGACGTAATAAAAGAAATGAAAAAGCATAATAGAAAAATAGACACAAAACTTATTAGCAGAGCATATGATTTGGCTAAATCTCAACATGAAGGACAACTTAGAAAGTCTGGTGAACCATACATAATTCACCCTGTTCAAGTTGCATATATATTAGCAACACTTGGATTAGACGACAGTACAATTTGTGCTGCACTTCTTCATGATGTTGTGGAGGACACAAATATTACTAAAAAGGACATTATAGAAAAATTTGGCGAAGAAATTGCAAATATGGTTGATGGGGTAACAAAATTAAGTAAATTAGAGTATGCAACCATAGAAGAACAACAAGTAGAAAACTATAGAAAAATGTTTTTGGCTATGGGAAAAGATATAAGAGTAATTTTAATAAAACTTTCAGATAGACTTCATAATATGAGAACTCTTAAATTTCTTTCAAGAGATAGACAAATAGCAAATGCAAGAGAGACTATGGTTTTATATGCTCCGCTTGCAAATCGTTTGGGTATGTATTCTTTAAAGTGGGAGCTTGAAGACTTATCTTTTAAATATTTATATCCAGAGGAGTATAGAGAATTAGTTGAAGGTATAAATAAAAAAAGAGAAGAAAGATTAAAATTTATTGACCAGATAATGGAACAAATAAAGACAGCATTAAAAAAGCAAAAAATCGAAGGAGAAGTAACAGGAAGAGCAAAACACTTATACAGTATTTACAACAAAATGAAAAGGGACAACATCACACTTGACCAAGTATATGACTTATTTGCTTTAAGAATTATTGTAAATTCTGTTAAAGACTGTTATGCAGCATTAGGAGTCGTACATGAATTGTATAACCCAATGCCAGGTAGATTTAAAGACTATATTTCTGTACCAAAACCTAATATGTACCAATCTTTACATACAACATTAATTGGACCAAAAGGAACACCATTTGAAGTACAAATTCGTACATGGGATATGCATAGAGTTGCAGAATTTGGTATTGCTGCACATTGGGCTTATAAAGAAGCAAGCTTTAGAACACATAAAAAAGCAAATGTTGTAGTAACAGATGATAAATTATCTTGGCTAAGAGAAACTTTAGAATGGCAAAAAGATTTACAAGACCCAGATGAGTTTATGAAAACTTTAAAAACAGAACTTTTTGAAGATGAGGTTTATGTATTTACTCCAAAGGGACAAATAAAAGCACTACCAAAAGGAAGTACACCAATTGATTTTGCTTATACAATACATGAAGCAATAGGAAATAAAATGATTGGATGTAAAGTAAATAGTAAAATGATGCCTATTGTAACAAAACTAAAGAGTGGTGATATTGTAGAGATTTTAACATCAGACCAATCTAAAGGCCCAAGTAGGGATTGGCTTAAATTTGTGGCAAGTTCTACTGCTAAAAATAAAATACTTTCTTGGTTTAAGAAAAACCAAAGAGAGGAAAATATAGAAAAAGGAAAAGATGCAGTAGATAAAGAATTTAAGAAATTAGGATTAAGTCATACAGAAATATTTAAGCCGGAGTTTGTTCAAGCTGCATTAAATAGGTACAAATTTAATAGTACAGACGATATGTATGCAAGTATTGGATTTGGAGGAATAACAGCAGGTAAAGTTGTTACAAGAATATTAGAAGAGTATAAAAAAGAACATAACGAGGCAAACATAGAAAAGAAAATAGAAGAGCTTACAAGTCAAAAACCACATGAAGATAAAAAATATAATGCAGGAGTTATAGTAAAAGGTATAGACAATTGCTTAGTTAAATTATCTAAATGTTGCAATCCAGTTCCTGGAGATGATATAGTAGGGTATATTACAAAAGGTAGAGGAGTTTCTATACATAGAAAAGACTGTACAAATATAAAATCACTTATTTCAGAAGAAAACAGAATGATAGATGTTGAATGGAGCAAGAGCGAAGAGAAAGCATATGATGTTACTATAGAAATTTATGCAAATGACAGGACTGGTATTCTTGCAGATATTATTACAGCTGTAAATAGCATAAAAACAAAGCTAATTGCAATTAACGCAAGAACTACAAAGGAAAAAATAGTTATTGCAGAAGTTACTGTTGAGGTTGAAAATATAGAAGAATTAAACAAAGTTTTAAAAACTTTAAGAAAAGTAGATAGCGTGTATGAAGTTAAGAGAAAAAAATAAAGAATAGAAAATAAATAATAATGATTACTTATTTTTAATAAAAGATTACGAAGGAAGTTATTAAAATGATACTAAAAATAATAAGAGTAAATGGTGGAATACCAGAAAAAACAAATTGCTATATAATTCAAGATGAAAATACAAAAGAAACTATGGTTATAGACCCAGGTGGAAATCCAGAAAAAGTAATAGAGATGTTGGATATTTTAGAGGCAAAAGTAAAATATTTATATTTAACACATTGCCATGGAGACCATATAAGTGCATTAAAACAAGTAAGAGATGCAAAAGGTGGAACCATATTAATTCATAGATATGATGTAGAAGGTTTATATAACCAAAATATTAGTTTAACAGATTATATTGGAATAAATCATATACAAATAGAAGCAGATTCTAGGGTAGATGATGGAGATTTATTACATGTTGGAGACATAGAGCTTAAAGTAATTCATACACCTGGGCATACAAAAGGTGGAAGCTCACTATATTGTGAAAAAGAAAAGTGCATATTTACAGGAGATACAATATTTAGAGGTACTTGGGGAAGAACAGATTTGCCAACAAGTAGTTTAGAAGATATAATGAATTCTATTACTAAAAAAATATTAGTATTACCAGATGATACAATAATTTATCCAGGACATGGAAAGTCTACTATTGTATATGAAGAAAAACCTATATACTTTGACTTAAAACCTAGGATTGATTAGATAATGGTTTGACACTTAAAAAAATGAAGAAGCAATGTTTTTTAGTCATTTTTATCTATATAAATGTGTAATATTTTTATTCTATAATCGTTGTTATAAGCAGGCTTGAAAACATTTTTTATAAAAAACATTATCTAGTAACAAAAAAATAGATGTAATATAATAATTCTTGACAAACATTATTTTAGAATATAAAGCTAAATAGAAAGGGATGAAGATTATGATAGAACCAAGAACATTACCAGGATTTATGGAATTGCTACCAAACGAACAAATATTATTTGAGCAAATGAAACAAAAAATAGAAAAAACATATCAAAAATTTGGATTTTTACCATTAGATACACCTATATTAGAACTATCAGAAATATTACTTGCAAAAGCAGGAGGAGAAACAGAAAAGCAGATTTATCAATTTCAAAAGGGAGATACAGACATTGCAATGAGGTTTGACTTAACAGTGCCTCTTTCTAAATATGTTGCTAAGAATTATGGAAATTTAAGTTTTCCTTTTAGAAGATATCAAATTGGAAAAGTATATAGAGGAGAAAGAGCACAAAGAGGAAGATTTCGTGAATTTTATCAATGCGATATAGACGTAATTGGAGATGAAACTCTAAATATTATGCACGAAGCGGAATTGCCAAGTGTTATATACAATATATTTAAAGAACTAGATTTTGGAGATTTTGAAATAAATATAAACAATAGAAAAATATTAAGTGGAATTGCTGAAATAATCGGAGAAACACAAAAAATTGTAGATATTACTGTAGCTATAGACAAACTCGACAAAATAGGATTAGAAAAAGTCAACGAAGAATTACGCTTAAAAGGCATACCTGATAAAGCT
>OLOI01003076.1_pt1 | contig 10761 bp, 9 predicted proteins | sample 1672131 | NCBI WGS metagenome assembly OLOI01 (sample SAMEA3136651, study PRJEB25190) | human gut metagenome | reverse complement strand
AAAATTTTCAATGTTCTTTCAATTTAGCCTTGACTTTTTATTTGCAGGCTTAATTCAACAAGTATTGCTAAATCAACATTTTATATTTACACACTATTCACTTCCACAACTACTCTATTAGTCAGGCTTTGATAATACTTCAGAGTTTTCAAAATTTATTCCTAAATGTCAAAAACCCACACAACCGATTTTTTTATCGGCTATGTGGGCTTCTTTTTATATTTCCGTGTGCTATGTTAATCTTTCTGTTCCTCTGCCAACAACATATCTTGCTGCTCTATTAGTGCATCCAATATTCTGCTTACTGTTATCAGTGTAGTTGCACTACATTGATTTAATTTATTGGAAATCTCTGAATTTATTATGCTTTCACATTTTGCATACGGCGTATCCAATAGAAAATAATCAAAATTCTTGTCCAAAACATACGCCAACTTCAAAAGCATCGGCAAAGAAACTTTTGTTTGTCCTACCTCAACATGGCTCATATGATTGTTTGAGCAACCAACCAACGCCCCTAAATCTGCTTGACTATATCCATGCTCTAACCGTGCAGACTTAATTCGTTGACCGATTTTTACATAATCAATTTCCGGTTGCAGTTCAATCACCTCCATGCTTTTATTCTATTTTTTATTATAGAGTATGCTCATTTTTGCAACAACCAACCATAAATGCAGATTGCATTTATAAGTGCAATCTGTTATAATTTTATAGGCAAATTGCATTGAATAATACAAAGGAAAAACCTCCAAACAGGTTTTTTAGCCCCATCTGAAGGTTTTGTAAATAAAAAGTTCGTAGAGTATCTTACTCTACGAACTTCACTTTAGTCATATTTTCTTTGCTTTGTAAAATAATTTTACAACTTGTTATACCATTTGTCAACGTATTAGGCGAAAAAAACGACTCTTCTCCAAAAAAATCTACATTTTTGCAGCTGTTATTCGCCATTTGCCGTCAGAATTATAGTCATACCAAAAGGAGGGGTATATTCTATGTCAAGAAAAGGTGAAAATATTTACAAAAGAAAAGATGGCAGATGGGAAGGACGATATGTTAAATCTAAATCCCCATCGGGAAAAACTCAATATGGATATGTATATGCAAAAACTTACCGTGATGCCAAGGAAAAACTTCGCAAAGCATTTGCTTCACACTCACAGCAAAGCATACCGCCAACTACGAACATTACTTGTTTCTCCGTAATTGCTTCTGAATGGCTTAATAACACTATTCCACAAGTTAAAGAATCAACTATAAATAAGTACCACAATTTACTCCAATCCTATATCCTACCCATATATGGGGAAATACCTCTATCCCATATCACACATGATTTTATCGAATGTCAGTGTAATAACCTTTTGCTCTATGGTGGAAAGAACAAATCCGGACTATCTTCTAAAACTGTAATGGACACTCTATCTGTTATTCGCAATATTCTAAAGTTTGCAGTACGAAAAGGAATTTTCGTTCCATGTGATGGAACGTCTGTGCAGATTAAGCAAGTTTCCACATCAATGAGGATATTAAGCAGCACAGAGCAGGAACGTCTGTGTTCATATTTAAATTCTGAAAAGAATCCTTATAATATTGGTATTTTACTTTGCTTATTCACAGGGTTGCGTGTAGGTGAGATATGTGCCTTACACTGGGAAGATATTTCATTTTCCGAACAGACCCTGTATGTTCACCAAACTTTGCAAAGAATCCAGGATAAATCCTGTTCGGAAAAGAAAACCAGAATTGTATTAACTACTCCGAAGAGTGCCTGCTCTATCCGAACAATTCCTATTCCAGATCCGATACTCAAAATACTTAACGATCATCAGACTTCAAGAAAGGGATTTTTATTGACAAATAGTGAAATACATTTTATTGAACCGAGAACTATGCAGAATAGATTCAAGACTGTTTTGAAAAAAAGCGAGATAGAATCGGCAAATTTTCATGCACTCCGTCATACATTTGCAACCAGGTGCATTGAATTAGGATTTGACGTTAAGAGTTTAAGTGAAATACTCGGTCATGCAACTGTCAATATTACAATGAATCGCTATGTTCATCCTACACTTGAAATGAAAAAAAACAATATGGAAAAGTTATCAGCATTATTCACCGTCAATTAAACCGTCAGCACCGCCCAAATAACCACTATTTTCGTGGCTTGGGCGGTGTTTTTCCGTAGAGTAAGATACTCTACGAAGAAGTATATCCAGGAGGTAGTTTATTGATCCAATATTTAGGGCGGGATGCATATAAGCAGTTTTGGAGTTTTAGTAAAGAAGAAAAAGAAAATTTAGCAACACGATTAGCAATTGAACTTCCAGCTCTTAGGGGGAAGGTTGGTGCTTCTCAAGAAGAAATCGCTTCCGCTGTTGGAATTTCTCGCCAAACATATAGTGCTTATGAAAATCGAACACGTCCAATCCCATGGAGTTTGTTTTTAGCTTTACTCTTTTATTTTGATTACATTCCATGCACACATTATATGATTCGTGGGAACAAATTGGCAGATGTATCAGTTGAAGCACTACAAAAAGTAAAATCAGCATTAACCATCTTTCAGAGTGACATTACTGGAATTTCTTCTCGTGCAACGGCGCAGGCTCAAAATTGCTTAGGAGTATGTCATCAAAAAGTAAGTGAAACACAAGCAAAAATCAATGCACTTGATTCTGAAATTACTAATTTAAATAATATCATTTCAGATTTAGAAAGTCAGATTAGTGCTTCTTTAAATCAAATACAGAAATTAGAAAGTTCCATACCTCGTATGGAAAAGCAGCTCCAAGATATAGGAAATAACATCAATAGCCTTCAGCAACAACTTTCAGCTTTACAAGCACAGTTAGCCGATGCCGAAGATGATGGAACAAGGCAGCAAATTCAAGCACAAATTAACATGGTTACACAACAGTTAAATTCTTTGTACCGTGAACAATCTGAGTTGCAATATCAGATACAAAATTCAAAAAAGGAAAAAGAAACCTTGCAACAGAAAATAAGTGAATTGAAAAGTAAAAAAGCACGCTGCGAAGAGAATTTGTCAATCGCAAAAAAAAGGAAGACTCAGTATCAACAAAAATTTGATCGCCTTAAATCGTTATTAGAAATGGCTAAATCAAACCTTGATGATTATATAAATGCAACGAGAAAATTTGAGATTTCTTCTTCTGATAGTGCTGGGCAAAATATTCAAGCTGTTAATAACTGTATCTCTCATATAGAAGAATGGTTTTCAAATTACTCTGAAAAATTATGAACTGTTCCTTTTGGAAATGTAATGGTCAGTCTTGTATATTCTTTTTCCGTAGAAGCAATATCCAATTTCAAGCCCAACCTATCGCATAATTTTTTCGATAGATACAGTCCCATACCCGTTGCATTTGCTTTGTTTCTATTTGAACCCGTAAAACCTTTTTCAAATACACGGGATAAATCAGACGCTTTTATTCCACAACCATTATCTTCAATCACAAGCAATATATTTCCGCTGGAAACCGCACTGTTATAATTTTCCTGTGCATCTGAAAACTCATTATTTCTCTTCTGCTGATTCACAGACTCTGCACTGATCAGATCATTGATCTTCCCCTGCAGAACATCTATGGCATCCTGTTTTTCCTTTATGGTTTTTTTTAGATATTTTACAGAAAACTTCAGCAGCGCATCCCCTTTTTTCACATTCTGTCCTTCCTGCACATAAACCTGCTCCACCTTCTGTCCCTCCTGGGTAAAAACTGCCCGTTCTCTGGTTCCCATCACTTTACCTGTGCCGGTCACCTCATGCGTGATCACCTGATTCTGAGCTGTTTTTGTCTCTACCTGTGCTACATTCACCGAATCTGCCGCCCTGGACAGAAAAGTAAACAAAAGCATCAGGGCAAAAAATCCTGCCAGAATTTTTATCAGTTTTATTTTCTTCATAGATAAATCCTCTCGTTTCTGTCGCTCTATTCCTTGATTGCCGTGGATATGATCCCTTGTTCCAGATAATCCTGCCCTGCCAGAAAAACGATCACTGCCGGGATCAGAACCAGAACAGATACCGCAAATGCCTTTCCTGTCTGGGAGATATCGATCTGTGGAAGGTACAGAGACAGCGGCCACAGACTTTTGGTCTTCAGAAATGCCATTGGCTGTTCGATCAGATTCCAGTATTCCAGAAATCCCAGAACCAGTGCCGAAATGATACCCGCAGAACCCAGAGGGATTCCGATTCTGATAAAAATAAGCAGCTCACCCGCCCCGTCCAGCCGCGCAGATTCCATCAGTGCCTCCGGAATACTCTCAAAGAAACGATACATGATAAAAACCGGAAACGTGGAAAAGGCCGCCGGAAGAATAATCCCCCACAGATGATCCAGAAGTTTCATCTGATCCAGAACCAAATAATTACTGAGCATCATTACCTGAAAGGGCATCATCATCAATGCCACATAGATCATAAACAGCAGATTTTTTCCCGGAAAACGATATCTGGCAAATCCCCACGCTGCCGGTACTCCCACCAGGATCTGCCCTGCCAGAACTCCGACAGTAATCTTTACGGAATTCCAGAACATCACAAAAAACTCCGGAGAATCCAGCAGGACTTTCACATAGGATCTCAGCGTCGGATAAAGCGGAAGTACTCTCCAGAATACATAACTGACTGCCTGACCGGAAGCAGATCCACTGTCTGCTGTCAGTACCGCCCCCAGAAGATCATTTAATTCCTTCTGCCCCATCAGTGATCCTGTAACTGAAAAAAATACCGGAAATATTGCCACCAGTGCAAGGAGTACAAGGAGCAGGCTTCCGATCTTCCTGATACGGAATATCTGCATAACTTTTCTCATTCTGCCCCGCCTTTCCCCCAGGCTTTCCACAATCCCAGGATCAGCAGAAAAATCACCAGTCCGGTCACCACTGCCGCAGCCGACATCTTATCCAGCGACAGGTCCCTATACCAGTTGTTAAACAGATGCTGAAGCAGATACATTTTTTCCTGCGGATAATCACCGGCCACCAGATATGCCTCACGGAAAACCTTAAATGCATTGAGTACAGAAAGTACCACGATCGTAAAAAGGGACGGGAGCAGATTCGGGAGTGTGATCTTCGTAAAACATTTCCACTCCCCTGCCCCGTCCACTTTTGCTGCCTCGTAAAGTGCCGCCGGAATGGCAGACAATCCTGCCATCCAGAGCACTACATCATATCCAAGATTTCTCCATATATAACTGATCACCAGTACATAAAAGGAAGCACCTGTATTCATCCAGTCAGTCGTCTGAACAGATAACATATGAAGCAGGTGATTCCATAAGCCCTGATCGTCAAAAAGCAGTCTCCACAGAAGTACTACTGATGCTACAGGGATTGCCATTGGCAGAAGAAAGAAACTTTTCAGAATCTGCGTAAATCTTTTCTGCCCTGCAAGCAGGACTGCTATGATCAGAGACAATACCACCAGCAGCGGCACACACACTCCGAAGAACCGAAGCGTGTTGCCTGCTGCCAGACGAAACGCTTTGTTTGCAAATATCGTCCTGTAGTTCTCTATCCCCACAAATTCTCCATTCACTGCCCCGCAAAAAGATCTGCGGATCACATCCACATACGGGATCAGCCAGAAAATGCAGACACCTGCAAAACTCGGAAGAATAAAAGCCAGACCTTTTTCTGTATTTCTGAAAGCTGCACATCTTCTGCGATTTCGTTTCCGACTAAACAGCAAATCTGATTTTTCGTTCCGTTTCTCTGTTAAAGATAAGTGTTCTTTTAAATTAATCTTCATTCTCTTAAACTCCCTTACCTTGCAGTATTGGGTAATCAGCAGCAGACAGCCGCTTATTCAGATAAATACAGATTTACTTCCTGCATGATCTCTTTCACAGCATCATCCAGCCCCGTTTCTCCATTGAGGTATTTCTCACCGGATTCCGTTACTGCATTTCGGATGATCTGATTACTCTTTGCAGGTACAGTAAGTGTTTTTCCCAGATCCATGATGTTCTGTATTGCTTCATCTTCCGGAATGATCTCGTCCATCTCAAGCTGTTTGATATTACCATCTCCCGTATCATAAGAGGTTTCGATCGAGCCAATGGTATCTCCACTGGATTTTCCCATTTTCCAGTAAGCCATATCTTCATAAACCTTGCTGTTTACAGCCAGTCCTTCATCATTGCTTGCTCTCTGGGATTCCTCTTCAAACAGGAACTTTACGAACTTCTCTGCCGCTTCTTTTTCAGATGCCTTTGCACTGATTCCCACAATGCTCCTTGGATAGAAACAATTCTCGCTTTGTCCGTTCAGAAGTCTGTAATCCAGATCCGGATCTACTTTTTTTGCAGAATCCAGATACACCAGACCCTCCGGTGAAAGCAGACCGCCTGCCGCCACTGTATTGACTTTTACAAGCAGATCCGTTATCGATCCTGCAATATTTGTATATCCGGAACGATCTGAATTCGCCCAGTCATCACCCATCTGGTAAGCTTTCTTTGTCTCTTCTATCGCATCCTTCTGAGTCTGCCAGATCCTGTTTACCTGCTCCAGATATTCTCTCAGTGCATCTTCTTTGAGGGTTCCATCGTCGTTCATCCATGCCGATGTACTATTGTCTATGGTTCCCTGTATCAGCCAGGACGGTGATATGGAAAAAGAGCTGAAAAATTTCAGTTTTCCATAGCTGTCTTTCTGGCTTTCCGCTGCATCAGCCTCTGTTGTCAGATCCGTAATTCCGGCGATGATATCCTTATTTCCCTCTATCATCGGAATGCCGAACTTGACAGGCATGGTATAAATGCTTCCATCCTCTTTTGTATATGCATCTTTGATATTTGGCAGGATATCTTCGTCTTTTAATACCCCGCTTAAATTCTCCAGCATTCCTCTCTCTATATAGGTATCCTCTGAAATTCCATCCAGCAGCAGAACATCCGGTCCTGTTCCGGCCATGATCTCTGTATTGAGCACTTTCAGCGCATCCGTATCTGTGACGGAATCATCTCCTGACATTCCCGCCTCAATATTCACATAAATATCCGGATATTTTTTCTGGAAAAGCACTGCTGCCTGTTTTATGAAGTTACTGTCTTTCAGGGAATAAACTGTCAGCTCTGTATCCGGTGTCGTTGGGGTATCTTTGGAATATACATAGGAATAAATTCTGATATCCTCGCCTGCATTACAGCCCACATAGAAATTTCCATCGCTGTCCTGTCCCCATGCTACAGTTCCTGTATCCGGTGAACTGAGCGAATTCAAGGAACCATCGATTATCTGTTCCACTGTGCTGCCTCCCAGAACATATCTGTAAACACCGGTATGATCAATATAAAAAAGGCTGTTATCCTCATCTCCCTTTAAGAACATAAGCGGAAAACTGCTGGTTGTTGTCCAGTTGACATCCTGCTCATCAGACTGGATCTGCTCTGTAAGCGCGCTGATATTGTCCAGTGGTTTTCCAGTATCCAGATCATATCCGTGAAGAGTCTGATCCTGAATGGTAAACAACATTTTTCCTGCTGTTCCGATAAAATCAACATTGATTCCTTCCTCATATCTTCTTACCAGACTTCCATCTGAAAGATTGATCTCTGCTACGCCATTGCCTGGATCTACGATAAGAACTGTCCCATTCTCTGTGAAACATGCCTGAAATGTATAGGAAGACTGAATCGTATCTCCGGTATCAACTTTCTGTACATTTCCATCAGGGGAAAGATAGAAAAATTCCATTTTCAGGTTGTCATACGCAGAATCCTCTTCCCCACTGTCGGCTGTTGTCTGTGCATTTTCATTGTCCCTGTCAGGAGACAGATCTGCCCCGACAAATATACTTCCATCCGCTGCTGCAGAAACAACGCTGATATATTCTCCCAGATTCTCCTTAAGCCCCAACAGTTCTTCCAGACTTTTTCCATTCGTCCAGGTTTCTCCATTATCTGCAGAATCTGCTGCATAATAACAGTTATCTGCTGTACTGTAATAAACCATGCGCAATGCACCTGAGTCGAGTACTTTGACATCTCTCAGAAACTGGCTGTTTTCAGGTACTGTAAGATCATTTTCCAGAAAACGTCCCATTGCTTTTGCGCTCTCATCTTTTGTTTTTTTACCATCTGAATTGTCGGTATTTACATTCACAAGATCTGCTGTATCTGTATTCCCTGCCTGATTGCTGCTTCCTGTTTCTCCTTTGCTTCCGGAATTTTTTCCATCTGCACCGCCACATCCGGCAAGCAGGCTGCCGGTAAGTGCGATCACTCCGGCAACGGCGATTCCCTGTTTCCACCTTTTTATTTTTCTCATATCAGGATATACCTCCATGTTTTTATTTTCTTTCTGTCCCTCTCAGGATAAATGGATTGTAACAGGCAAATCTCTAAACTTTCTCTAATTTTCCAGCCGATATCCAATTCCCCGGACGGTTTTCAGGTTCAGTGTACTTCTGACACTTTTTAATCTTCGCCTCAGAAAATGAATATAATTATCCAGATTTCCATCCTCCACCTCGCTGTCTGCTCCCCAGACACGGTTGAGGATCACCTCTCTCGGAAGTGTCTGACCAGCGTTTCGAAGCATCAGCTCCAGAAGTGCTCCTTCCCGTTTGGAAAGGGTACATTCCTTTCCGTTTCCTTCCAGTCTGCCGCTTTCGGGATCAAAAATAAGATCTCCGAGCGATAATACTGCCGTGTCCTCCCATCTTCCGGGTCTTCGAACCATACACTGTATTCTTGCCAGAAGTTCTTCGAAGGCAAACGGCTTCACCATATAGTCATCTGCGCCGCCTTTCAGTCCGGTCAGTTTATCCTGTAATTCTCCCAGTGCAGTCAGCATGATCACCGGTGTGGAAACATGATTCTTTCTGGCTTCCTGCAAAACAGTGATACCATCCATGGACGGGAGCATCCGGTCCAGGATCACCAGATCATGGCTTCGTTCTTTCATATAATAAAGCCCTTCTTCTCCGTCATCGCAGATATCTGTCTCATAGCCTTCTTTTTCGAGCTGAAATCTCATGCTATCTGCCAGTTCCCTGTCATCCTCTATCAGTAAAATTTTCATCTGTTTTCATCCTCCTGATTTTTCATTATACATGAGTTTTCTCTAAATTGTCTCTATACTCGGTTACAGGAATTTTTTTAGAGATTATTTACAGGTTTTCATGATACAATTACCATACAATCTCATAAAGGAGTAAATATTTCATGTTTCACAGACTTCATATTCAAATGACTTTTTTCTCTGCTCTGATCATTGGCATCGTCATTTTTATTATGACAACTGCCTGTAATTTCATCGCAGAAAACAGCACACGCCAGAATGCGTGGAATGCCTTTCAGAACAACGCCATCTCCTGTATCTCTCATCTGGAAACGCAGAGTATCATCAGCAGTGACTGGATTTTGCAGGCAGAAAAAAATTATGATATTTCCATGGATATCAGAGACAACGGAAATTCTCTTTATCTGAAAAAACTACAGACGGATTCTCTGGATGAAACGATTTTCCGGAAGGCAGAAGAAATCTCTGCTGCTTCCTATGCACTTGATCTTTCCAATCCCGGTGCGGTCAGTAAACTGACAAAACGGATCTTTTTTCAGATGAAAGATTTCTATGTTTCCACTGCTCTGATCCCCAAGAGCCACGGAACCGTCAGTATGATCATCCTGTATTCCCTGGATTCTGTAAAACACAGGATTCTGTTACAGAGACTTGCATTCTCCGGCGCAGCTTTTCTGGCAATTCTGGCTCTGAGTATCTGTTCCTGGTTCTTTACCGGAAGAATGATCACTCCCCTGGAAAAAAGCAGGCAGGAACAGACCGAATTTATCGCTGCTGCCTCCCATGAGCTTCGCTCCCCTCTGGCAGTAATCCTGTCCGGAATCTCTGCCATGAAAAAGGCAGATCCGAAAGAACAGGAACATTTTCTTTCAGTCATAGAAAAAGAAGGGACGCGAATGTCCCTCCTGATAAATGATATGCTCTCTCTGTCAAATGCAGATAACCATTCCTGGAAAATGCATCCGGTTTTCTGTGAACTGGATACTTTACTTCTGGATACCTACGAAAAGTATGAACCCCTGATGCAGGACCACCATATGAAATTTTTCATTGAACTTCCGGAAGAGGAAATCCCTTCCTGTCCCTGTGACCCGGAAAGGATCAGTCAGGTGCTTGGAATCCTTCTTGACAATGCCATCAGTTATGTCCCCGAAAACGGGAAAATTATTCTTTCCCTTTCACAGACCGAAACGCACTTTCTTATCCGCGTCAAAGACAACGGACCCGGTATTCCGGATTTTGCCAAGACTTCTGTTTTCCGGCGTTTTTACCAGGCAGATTCTGCCAGAAATAACAGGCAGCATTTTGGTCTGGGACTGTGTATTGCGTATGAGATCATTTCACTTCATAAAGGAACAATCTCTGTACTGGATACCCCGGGCGGTGGTTCTACTTTTCAGATTTCTCTGCCGTTAGCATAACACAGTAATTTTCTGTAACATAAAAATTTATAAATAAACCTATATTATTCACGGCTATGCCGTGAATAATATAGGTTTATTTGTTACTTCCTCGAAATAGAAGTTTTTTATCACCATATTGTCGTATAAATTTAAACTCACATCCCATATCAGGATTTCTTTAATTCTTCCATATACAGTTCAGCTATATATGCCGGGCCAGTGCACCACAACTTTGTCTTCTCATCATACAGTGCTTTTCCTGTCTTTGAACATAGAAAATCTGTCAATATCT
>OLOI01003072.1_pt1 | contig 10772 bp, 10 predicted proteins | sample 1672131 | NCBI WGS metagenome assembly OLOI01 (sample SAMEA3136651, study PRJEB25190) | human gut metagenome | reverse complement strand
TTTAAGAATATTATAAATAAATAATATTTTTATTAGGATGTGATAGAAATGAAAGTATAATGTTTTTTGGATGGTTTACATTAGCATGTCTAATAGTAAATGAGACAAGAAGTATTTTATAGAATTTAATAGATATAGGAATAAAAGTATTAGTTAAAGGCTTAGAAAAATATAATTAACTAATCAAAAATAAAAGTAATTCAGATAATGATATAAAAAAGAATAGAAAAAAATGCATATATTATAAAAATTCGACAAATTTCGTGAGACTTCGCAATCTTTTTTTTATATAATCATAAAAATATTTAATCTTTATAAGTCATTGGTATTAGCACTTGTAAAAAATCTGTGTGATGACTATAGTTTGTAAAAGAAAATTATGATAAAATAAAGAAATAAAAAGGAGGGAAAATATGAACGAAAGCACAATACTAAAATGTGAAAATCTAACAAAAATATATGGAAATGAAGATAACAAAACCATTGCACTAGATGATGTATCATTTAGTGTGAAAAAAGGACAATTTGTATCTATTATAGGAGCATCTGGTAGTGGAAAATCTACGTTATTACATTTATTGGGAGGTGTAGACAAGCCAACGTCTGGAAAAGTAATTATTAACAATATAGACATCCATCAATTAATAGAAGATCAATTAGCAGAATTTAGAAGAAAAGAAATTGGTATCATATATCAATTTTATAACTTGTTGCCAATTATGAATGTAAAGGAAAACATCATTCTTCCATGTCAATTAGATAAAAGAAAAGTAGATGAAAAGGAATTAAATGATCTTATTCATGTTTTAGGCTTAGAAAATAGAATTGCACATCTGCCAAACCAATTATCTGGTGGTCAACAGCAAAGGGTAGCAATAGGCAGAGCACTTATTAATCACCCAGCATTAATTTTAGCAGACGAGCCCACTGGAAACTTAGATAGTAAGTCATCAAGGGAAATTATAGAATTATTAAAACTATCTAATAAAAAATACAATCAAACTATTTTATTAGTAACACATGATGAAAAAATAGCTCAAGAAGCTGACAGAACTATTATTATAAAAGATGGTAAAATACTTCAAGATATTAACAAAAATAAAGAATAAGGAGGCAAGATAATGAATATTTTAAGGATACTTGCCTGGAAAAATTTAAAAAGAAATAAAAAAAGAACAATTGCTACTATTATAGGGATTGTAGTATCAGTGGCATTAATAAGTTTTATACTTACATTAATATATAGTTTTAAATATTCTATGCTAGAAACTACAAAAAGAAATGTAGGAAATTACCATATCCATATCGACCAAACAACGACTCAAAAAGCAATAGAATTTGCTAAAATGACTGATAAAATAGAAAGAATAGGTATCTCTCAAACAATAGGGGCAGCTAATTATGAAAGTCAACTTAATACTAAAAATGGAATTATAATAGACGGATATGACGAAGTTTCTTTAACTAATAGGGACATTAACTTAATAGAAGGAAGATTGCCACAAAATGAGAAAGAAATATTAGTTTCTAACTATTTAATAAATAACTTAGATGAACCAATTAAAATTGGTGACCAACTAACACTTGATGTAGAGAAAGTTAAATTAATAATTTCTAATGATGGAATGCAAGAATCTTTAGAGCCAGATGGTATAGAAAGAGTAACTTATACCGTTACAGGAATTATACAGCAAACAAGAAAGGAAGCAAATACTAGCAATGCTTACATAGCGACTACAAAGCTAGAACAAATGACAGAAGTAAGACCATGTGAAGTGACTATGTTATTAAAAAATCCAAAAGAAGAAAATCTATTTTATCAAGAATTAAACAATTCTAGCATGCAAAACCATCTTTCAGAAAATAATGAACTATTAATATGGCAAGGTGCTACCAAAGGAATGAATGAAAAATCCCAATTGGAATTAATAGGAGTTATTGCAATTATAATAGTAGTAGCAATTACTATAGTACTAGTAAGAAATAGTTTCCAAATTTCTATTTCAGAAAGAATGAAAGAATTTGGTACATTAATTAGTATTGGAGCAACTTCTAAACAAATTAGAAAAATTGTATTAATAGAAGGTCTTATTTATGCAATAATTAGCATTCCAATAGGATTAATATTTGGAATTGGTGTTGTGTATTTTAGTATTAATGGAATTGAAAAAGTATTAGCAAGTACGTTTGGAAATAGTTGGATTATGGAATTTAGTATAAATATCCCGTTTATATTCGTAACTATTTTAATAACAATTTTGGCTATTTTGTTTTCTTGTATCAAACCAATAAGAAAAGCCAAGAAAGCTTCGCCAATTGAAACAATTAAACAAAATAATGAAATTGCTATTAAAAATAAAGATGTTAAAGTTAGTAAATTAAAAGTAAAGTTACTGGGAATAGAAGGACAAATAGCTTACAAAAACATTAAACGAAATAAAATACAATATCGCTCTACAACAATTTCAATTAGCATTATTATGATATTAGTAGTATAATACAATATGTCTTTGGTATAGTAAATAACACTTATAAACCAACGAATAGAAACATAGATGTAGGAATGATATATGGAAATGAACAAGAAGAAACAAGTACAGTATTTAAAAATTTTGATAGGATTAAAGAAATGGACAGCATAATAGATTATTCTATTATAGTAAGATTTAATGGTATAATGAAGAATAATAATAAATCAATTAGTATTCATGCCTATGAAGGAAGCAATTATGAAAATTATTTAAAAAGTATGGGATTAAAATATGAAGACACATTTAATAATGGAATTTTACTTTCTGCTAATCCATCTGTAAAAGAAGGAGAAATATTAAATATTATAATTAATGAAAAAGAATATAAAATTCCAATCATAAAAACGACTAACTTAGATCCAGAAGTAGCAATATTTGCTAAAATAGAGAAAATAGATAGTGATAGTTTAGAGTATGAAAGACTAATTATATCTAATGATATGGCAAAAAAATAGATATTAATGATGAGATTGTAAAAGGGCGTTTTTCTATGGATATGAGGGTGAATTCGAGTAATCCAAATAAGTTAGAAAAGGAAATAGAACAATTTGTTAACCTTGATAAAATAGCAATAACCAATTATACTAAACAAAAAGAGGATGAAGAAAAACTTTCTGCAATGATGTCTATCTTTTTATATGGTTTACTTTTAGTAATATCTTTAATAGGAATTACAAATATTTATAATACAATTACAGCAAGTATGAATTTAAGAAAAAGAGAATTTGAAATTTTAAAAGCAATTGGAATGTCTAACAAACAATTTAATAAAATGTTTGTTTATGAGAGCTTAATTTATGGAGTAAAATCTCTCATTATTGGAATAATATTAGGAACAATATTAAGCTATGCTTTATATTGCATTATTAATACTGATTTAGCGTTGAAATATTATTTTCCAGCTGTTCAAATGATAATAATGGCTGTATTAACGATATTGGTAATATATATGTCAAACAAAATAGCTTGGAAAAATCATAAAATAAGATAATAATATGGTAAAGTAATTATTAGATAATATTCGAAAATAGAAAAATAGGGAAAAATAGGAAAAAATAGAAAAAAATGGTAAAATATATTGACAAAAACAAACACTATATGTTATTATTAATATTAGAGTTCCTTATGCACGAGGTAGGATGTTTTTAGGAGGGTTTTTATGCACTTCAGTAAGAAGGCTTCGCGTCTTTGGACTATGTTCATGGCTGTTGCCATGTGCTTGAGTCTATCAGTTCCCGCTTTTGCTGCGGAAAGCCCGAGCACTGAGGAAGTATCTGTGATCTCCAGCGATGCACAGGTCTACAGTGCTGGAAATGTCCCAGTCAACCACCGCGATAATCCTGTTAGAGGGTCTGCAGTATACAGAATTACTCCTAGTAAGGGGCAAGTACTGAAACTTCAGATCAATAACAGTATTAATCCGGACACTTCGGCGATTACTGTCAAAGTTACCAAAAATGGTGGATGGTGGCCGAGCGCGACTATTACAGTTCCCAGAGGGCAAGGTACTACGGAGTATACCTTGATTAGCAATTGCAACGGCGAGGTTTATACCGTAGAGTTTGAGGCCGATCCGGGATATTTTGTGGGCGTACTCTATGTAACCACATACGCATAAGACATACGGTTAAGGAACTCAAATCTTAACTAAATAAACATTCTACCTTGTGGAAGGAGAGCGAGTATTCGCTCTCCTTTTTCTACTTTAGTGGAACTCAAAGATATGTACAATGTCAACACTTAAAAAAATAATGTAATTGTTTTTCTTAAGTTGTTGATGTTAAAGTACAACGTTAGATTATAAATGAAAAAATAAATAATACCTTGATTTAATAAAATAACAGAGTTAACATCACCACAACTTAAGGAGGGTGATATTATATGGAAAAAATATTAATAAAAAAGTAATAGAGAGCATTCTCGATAAGAGATAAGAAGGCACAATTATAAATAATAAAACTAAAAGAAGGATTCAAGGTTTATTAACAAGAAGAGAATCAGCATGCCAACAAATTACTTATACTATAAGAAATTTGCCTAGAAAATATAGATATAAAATAATTGAGAGAATACAAGAGTACGTAGAGCGTATAAATGACGAACATTCAGAATATGAGAGAATTTACTACGAAACAGGTTTTACAGATGCAATAAATTTTGCTTTTAGATGTATAACAAATAAGTAGGGAGATTTTCCCTACTTATTTGTTAATTCTAATAAAAGAAGAAAAAAAGCTTCACCAATTGAAACAATTAAGCAAAATAATAAAATTGCTATTAAAAATAAAGATGTTAAAGTTAGTAAATTAAAAGTAAAGTTACTGGGAATAGAAGGACAAATAGCTTACAAAAACATTAAACGAAATAAAATACAATATCGCTCTACAACAATTTCAATTAGCATTATTATGATATTAGTAGTATAATACAATATGTCTTTGGTATAGTAAATAACACTTATAAACCAACGAATAGAAACATAGATGTAGGAATGATATATGGAAATGAACAAGAAGAAACAAGTACAGTATTTAAAAATTTTGATAGGATTAAAGAAATGGACAGCATAATAGATTATTCTATTATAGTAAGATTTAATGGTATAATGAAGAATAATAATAAATCAATTAGTATTCATGCCTATGAAGGAAGCAATTATGAAAATTATTTAAAAAGTATGGGATTAAAATATGAAGACACATTTAATAATGGAATTTTACTTTCTGCTAATCCATCTGTAAAAGAAGGAGAAATATTAAATATTATAATTAATGAAAAAGAATATAAAATTCCAATCATAAAAACGACTAACTTAGATCCAGAAGTAGCAATATTTGCTAAAATAGAGAAAATAGATAGTGATAGTTTAGAGTATGAAAGACTAATTATATCTAATGATATGGCAAAAAAATAGATATTAATGATGAGATTGTAAAAGGGCGTTTTTCTATGGATATGAGGGTGAATTCGAGTAATCCAAATAAGTTAGAAAAGGAAATAGAACAATTTGTTAACCTTGATAAAATAGCAATAACCAATTATACTAAACAAAAAGAGTATGAAGGGAAATTTTCAGCAATAATGTCTATATTTTTATATGGATTACTTTTAGTAATATCTTTAATAGGAGTAACTAATATTTATAATACAATTACAGCAAATGTTCATCTAAGAAAAAAAGAATTAGAAGTTTTAAAGGCAATTGGAATGTCTAATAAACAATTTACTAAAATGTTTGCTTATGAAAGCTTAATTTATGGAGCAAAATCTTTATTAATTGGAATAATATTAGGAATAATATTAAGCTATGTCTTATATTGCATTATTAAAACTAATTTAGTAATAAAATATTATTTTCCAGCTATTCAAATAGTACTAATGGTTGTATTAACAATCTTAGTAATATATATGTCAACCCAAATAGCATCGAAAAGTATAATAAAAATTTCAAAAAAGAAAAAATAGACAAAATGTATTGTCTTTTGTTAGAAATTTTTATATATTAAATATTAATTTTTTGAAACTTTTTTCTTATTTATGAAATCTAATATTATAGGATTGTGTTATAATAGATATATTAATAACAAATAGAAAAATTATCAAATATTGTTAAAATAAAGAGAAATCAAGAAGAGTATTAAAAATATTATTAATAAAGGAGGTAGAAGAAATGTCTAGAAAAATTAAAATAATAATATTATCAATAGTCTTAGTAATTATTAGCATTTTAATAATAAGTGTAATTATTATTAACTCTAGAGAAAAACTGAATAAAGAAACAACTTATACAATAGTAATGGATGGACAAACAACAACTGTAGAAAAAGAATTAACTAAAGAGGACTATGATATGGCTCAGAAAATATTAAAGGAAAAGGCAATGAAAGGAAATACGAGTGAGATTGCATTAATGGAAGAAAATCAAAGTGAATCTGTTAAAAGAGCTATAGAAGAATTAGAAACGATACATAAATTATTAAGTAGTAAAACAGAAAAACAAGATACAAATAGTATAGAAGAAGGAATTCCTCAAATGCCAAAAAGTATAATAGAAGAAGAGGAAAAAAAGAAAAAAGACTTAGAAACTATAGCTAAAAAATATAATAAATTAGACCAATTCAATGATATAATGACAAAGTTAGAAAAACAAGAAAATATTAGTGAATTTACAAATGAAAGAATACAAATGTGTGAATTGTTTATAGATATATATAATAATAATAAATTACACGAACAAGAAAAGAATTTTATAAAGGATTTTTTAGAAGAAGTAAGCTTTGAAGATGTGCCAAATTCTTTACAAAGTAAAATTGATGAGATAGTGTATTAAATGAGAAAATGGATAAAATTATTAATGAATAATAAGCGTAATAAACATAAAAAGGCTTTCCTTAATAATTAGGAAGAGCCTTTTTATGTTCTAATAAAGTAAGCAAGATTAGAACATATTTAAGGTTAAGTTGCATTTAACATTACAAACTCTTGATATTCTTGAATATTAAACTCACTTAAATTATTATACAAAGTTTTATATTTTTCTAAAGTAGAATTTCTAAAAATATATACATTATTTACATCTAATTCTGTTGGAATAGCAAAATATACATTTCCTATACTATTTATTGTTTGAAACATTGCATTTTTGTTACTTTTATGCACATTGTTTATATAATATGGTGTAGGAATTTCATTATATAACAGATAGAATATATAAGGTTGATTAATTGAATTGTCTATATATAACTTTTTTATAGTCTCCAAATTTTCATTATTCGATGAGTTAGTTTGCTCTGCATTACCATATTCATGAGTATTAGAAGTATCAACAATATTATAAGCTTCAACAATAGCCTCTTTTAATCCAAAATTCATATAAGAACTTATATATGTTTGATAATCTGTAAAATAATAATGTTCCATAAAAGTAAATAATATAAAATATGTAATAACAGGTACAAACCATACTTTACTTAAATTAATTATTCCAATAACAGTGTAGAATACCAAAGGTATAAATATAACATTTATTCTATTTATGGCTCCGTCTACCATAAACATAAGAAGCAAACTGGCTATAAAAAAACAATTTATAATTGTATAAACTAAACCACAATTAGAGTTTTGTGATTTTGGTGGTACATTATAAAAGTTTTGAGAATTTTGTGTTTTTTGATTTTTTTGTGTATCTTGCAAGTGCTGAGTAACCTGCAAATTACAATCTATTTTTGATTTAAAAAAGCTAATTTGTTTATATATAGACACAACAATTCCAATAATAGTAATAGGTATTGTTATCCAATTACATAAAAATAGACCATATGGTTTTGTGTAATTAAGTATATTGCCATCATTAGTAAATAGCATTTTTATATTATTTATGAAATTACCAAAAATGTTGCTATTTACACCAGAACCAACAGCTGTAATTTCTTTGAAGCGGACTGTTGGAAGTTTTGGGATTGTTATAGGTCCAAGTGTTAATGCATCTAAGTCAAAAAAGTTTACAATTACAAATAATATCATAGGAAGAGATATAATAGTTGTTGTGAATAAGTGGATAATACACTGCTTTATATTTAACTTTTTGACAATAAATAGCGAAATATAAAGCAAAGCTAATAAAACTGGAACGAAAAAGTATGAAGTTCCATAAGAATAAGTCGAAATGCCAAATATTATACCAGATAAAACCATAAACCAATTATTTTTATTTTGTATTCCAACATACATTGTAAAAAGTGCCCACAAAATTAAATCTGGAAAGATATTAGACTCTAATCCCCAACGTGATTTCATAAGGTGCCATGGAAATATTGCAAATATAAATAAGAATAGTACTGATTTTTTATTTCCAAAAGTAGATTTCATAAAATAGTAAAATACAACAAGAGAAATACATCCAATTAAAGCCATAGGCAGTCTTATACTAAGAGTGTTTAATCCAAATATACTAATGAAAGGTATCATTAAATATGAATATAATACATTTTGTCCACTGCCCCAAGAAATAAATTGAACAGGAAAGCTTTGCCCATTTCTATCTATCCCAAAGTTTAATATAGACCAAGCTTCATATGCAGAAGAAGCTTCATCTTGGTTAAGTCCAATAGGGTATTTATCTATGAAAATTATTCTAATAAAGCAACCAAAAAATAAAATAACAATTGCTAAAATGTTAAAAATATTTGCTTTAAAAAAAGAAATAGTATATGAAATTTTTTGTGATTTATTTTTGTTTAATTCACTGTTTTTATTTTTTATAAATTGACTTACTACAGAAAATATAGGCATGGCACAAAATAAAATTGAAATCAAACTAGTAAATAAAATATTCATAAATAATTGTAATCCTTTCTTTAAAAAATACCATTAAGCATAGCCTAATGGTAAAAATCTAAAAAGAAATTAGTTGTTATTGAAATTTCTTCTTTGTTCTTTTCTAGCTTTTCTACAAGCTGGACATCTTTGTGGTTCGTTTGTGAATCCTTTTTCTGCATAGAAAGCTTGCTCACCCTCTGTAAAAACGAATTCTGCACCACAATCTTTACATGTTAATGTTTTATCTGCCATTATACATACCTCCTTCTTGAAATTTTGATATTTAATATTTTTGACCCTATTGACACTTTTTTCCTAATCAAAAAAAGAAGGAAATAGTATAAAAATAATTAAAATCATTTAAGCTTTTTATAAAAGCCAACCATATTATAACACGATAAAAAAAAGAAAGCAAGAAATATTTTACATCAATTTGAAGGAAAATTTGGTGAATTTGTTGTGTTATTTTCAATTAAATATTTAATGCACATACAACATAATAAGATGGGACTTTACCTAAAATTCAAAGTATAATATTTCTCAAAATTGCATTTACTTTTTTAATTGACGTTATTTTTAGTTTTAAAAAAATCTTGCAACAAATTGAATAAATCCGTTTTTTGTGTTATACTAGGTATAAATTTACAATTATGGGCAAAGCATAAGAACACAAACAATTTATAAATGCAATATTTTATTTTGTTTAAATTAAAAATCGATTAGGGGAGATAAAAAATGAAAAAAATATCAGTAGTCATACCAATGTATTATGAAGAACAAGTCGCAAATGAATGTTACAAAAGAGTAAAAAGTGTTTTAGAAAATATAGAAAACTACGAACATGAAATGATATTTATAAATGACGGAAGTAAGGATAAAACATTACCAATTCTTGAAGAAATAGCATCACAAGATAATACAGTAAAAGTTATTTCTTTTTCAAGAAACTTTGGACACCAAGCTGCAGTAACAGCTGGTTTAAAAGAAGTTACAGGAGATGCAATAGTTATAATAGATGCAGATTTGCAGGATCCACCAGAACTTATTCCAGAAATGCTTAAACATTGGGAAAATGGCTATGAAGTAATATATGGAAAAAGAAAAACAAGAAAAGGGGAATCTGCATTTAAGCTTCTTACTGCTAAAATGTTTTATAAAACATTAAATGCATTATCAGATGTAGAAATACCAAGAGACACAGGCGATTTTAGACTAGTAGATAGAAAAGTTGTAGATGTTATAAATTCAATGCCAGAACATAATAAATTTTTAAGGGGCTTATTTAGCTGGGTTGGATTTAAACAAGAAGCTTTTGAATATGAAAGACAAGAAAGATTTGCAGGAAAAACAAAATATCCCCGGAACTTTCTTTTGCTCCCAGATTCATTTGATTTGCCCGGCCTTTTTCTGAATGAAGTACACGGAACCTGGAATCAATCATTGACAGTGTCCGGTCTTTGCTTCCGCCATCTACAAAGAGAATTTCACATTTGTCCAGAAGAGGAATCAACTGTTTTTGCAGTGATTTTATCGTGGATTCTTCATTATAAATCGGAACAATAACAGAAATCTTCTGTTTTTTCAGAAGATAACGTCCAGTCTCACTTTTCTGCAATTCCAGAGTTTTACGCATCCGGTTTCGAAATTTACTAATATCTTCTTTCTCATCTATATCATGAAGCGTTCTTGCAAAACCAACTGTATAACCAGCCTCAAAAGCTGCTTTTGCTGTATTTTCCAAAACACTTGCATGGCTGTAAGTCTGTTTTTCAAACACCTCTCTCACTGGCTTCTTCATACCTACAAGATAATATCCACCGTCCTGCGTTGGTCCCAGAACAATGTCATGCACATCTAACAGACGAAATGCATAATCTAAATCTGCCTGCTTAATTTCCGGCACATCCGTTCCAATCAACACAC
>OLOI01003068.1_pt1 | contig 10780 bp, 9 predicted proteins | sample 1672131 | NCBI WGS metagenome assembly OLOI01 (sample SAMEA3136651, study PRJEB25190) | human gut metagenome | reverse complement strand
ACCCCTCCCGGTTGGTCAGCAAATGATCCCGCAGATGGTGTGCCAACTCGGTCTGTTCAGAGGGAAAATAGGCATCCGCTCCGGATTCCTGCGGAATACGATCCAGGAGCATGAGCAATTCCAGCGCCTTTAGCTGTAAATAGGTGCGCTCCGCGTAGAATGCACTTTCATAAAGTTCCCGGAAAACATGCTCGCAGCGAGACCCTGCGGAACCTACCATATACCATTTGCTTTCAAGAAGGGTTTGTTTCAGTGCCGAAAAGTCCACATGAAACGCTGGGGCATGCTGCGCGATCCAACCGCTGGCCGCTTCCGAGTTTACTTCCAAGCAGATTCCCTCGTAGTAGCCCAGCGGGAAGCGGGATTCCGAAATGCTGCCGTGAACGCCGTCGTAGCAGCTAATAGCCATGTCCCCCGGCTTCAGCAGGACGCGGTCACGCATGGAAAAGCTGGTTTCAAAGCGGCCGTTGATGCAGAAATTGACCTCCAGCACACCGACCTGTGTGCGCATCTCTGTATATGTTTCCATTTCCAGCCGCAGCAGCAGGATACCCACGCCGTCAAACAGCCGATAATAGTGAATTTCGCCGCTTCCGTCCGCCTTTTCGAAGCCGTCTGCTTGTGCAGGAAAGGCGGAGCCCATACCCGTTTCGTCATGAAAAATGATGTCGATCATACTGCTTTTCCAAATCCAATCTTCACAATCTGCATGTTCATCATTCCGTCACCGACCCTTGCAAGAAAGCGGAAAAATCCGCTGACGGACGGGTCTATCAGATCGTGGTAGCCCAGCATATAGCCCCGGCTGGCGATATGCAAGCGACTGTCCCATGCACCAATCTCGCGCTTGGCGTCCGAAACGGCGAAGTACGCGCCGACATCCTTGATTTCCGCATCCTTCAGCCATGTTTTCAGCATCAGCTTTACTGCCTTCTCGTTGGCGGCATCGAACGCCAGCACGGCGCCCGGAAAGGCGTCTTCCATAGCCCGTACCAGTGTTTTTACCTGCTCCTTTAGGAAATAGTAGAACACTCCCGCCGCAAAGAAGACCGCGCCGCCGGAGGCATCGATTCTCTCAAACCACGATGTATCGTTGAGGTCGCAGGGGATATTTTCCTCCCGCTCCCTGGCTGGGAGCAGCTCGTTGCGCACAGCGATGACGTCCGGAAAGTCCAGATTGTAGAGCTTGCACTTACCATTATCGCAAGCCCGACCTGTGCTGTCCAACCCGCAGCCGAGATTCACCACCGCCGCATTGGGGTGGCATTTCAGATACTCCCGCACCTCAATGGCTAAGTCGTTCTGCCGCATGGCAACCTCCAGAAAGCCGAAGCGCTGCATAAGGCTCTTTGATTTCTTTTCCAGTGCCGAAAAGTCGTAGTCCACTGCACCCACCAGCCGAAGCGCCGCTTCATCCCGGTATAAGTTCGGATATAGCTCCGAGCACATTTTCCGTGCGTAGAGAGGGATGATCAGGGTTTCCTGTACGGTGTTTTTCTCGATTTTATAGTTCATGGTTTCTCTCCTCCCTGCAAGTAATCCCCGCATTCCGCCTCCAGCGACTGCCATAGGTCTTTGCCATTTCCTCCGCCACCGGCAGTGCGCCGCAATAGCATACGCCGCCATGGGGCATCACCATCAGCTCCGGGTGCTCTTGTCCGAATTCAAAATATTTCAATGCTCCGCCACCTCACACTCGTTTCTTTTGATATCCGCAGTCACAGTAAGGACCGCCGGAGACCAGCGTGTACTGCCGCACAAAGTTCGTCACGCCGTCGGCTTCGCTCATGGCGTAGTCCAAATGGCACATGGCGGGTGTCAGGTCATAAAGCCCCAGCTCCTGCATCAGCGTGCAGATGCCGCATTTCATGAAGCGCCCCTCATAACCGCTGCCGTCGGGATACTCGTAAAAGTCCATGTTCCACGAATAGGGGTTGCGGTCGGCGGCTTTCAGGGCGGCAGTGGCTTTCATAGCGGCAATATCCTTTGGGGTGAACTTGCTTTTTCCGCTCTTGCGGCAGAACCACTGCATGGGCTTTGTCATCATGGACTTTGCGTAGTAATCCGTCAGCCTGTCCACCTCCGGACGTTGCGGCATGGAGAGGATGAACGCGCCGAGCATTGCGCAGTTGACGATGTTCATCTTGAAGCGGTCCGCTTTTTCAAACTCCGGTAGCCTGCGGATGATCTGCCGGTATTGCGGCTTTGCCTTTTTCGTGATGGCTCTTGCGGTGGCTGCATCATAGCCCAGCACAGCGGTCAGCTGCTTTTGAAAGGAGCCTGAAAACAGCACCCACATTCCCATAGGCATCCCGGCGTATTTCATTGCAGATACCTCCCGGCTTCCGTTTCCAGTGCCTGCCATACCGGGTAGGCTGCGCCATGTTCATCGAAAAATTTCTTAAGATCCCGGTTCAGCGCACTCATTTCGTCGATGGCGTTCATGGCATGGTCGGAGGCGCAGAGTTTTCCCAGCGAGGTGGCGCACATCAGCTTGAAAAAGCGCAGGCAGGTCTTGCGGTATTTCTCCCCTTCAAAGTCTGCATCCTCCTTGGGCAGAATGGTGTGCCCGGCATCTCGGATGGCGCGGTATCCCTCGATGTTGGCATCCAGCACACGGTTCAGGTACGCGGTATCGCCCCTGAGCTTTTTCAGGTCGCCGTCTGTCTTATAGCAGGCGAAGGCCGCAGGCATCACAAACGCGGCATGGCAGAGCAGATAGTCCTCCATGTTCGGCTCGTAAACGACCTTATATTTTGTGCCGTGGAAGATGCGCCCGATCAGCTGTTTATTGGAGATTGCACCCGGCAGCTGTCCGATGGTGATCTTTTTCAGGTCGATGGAGACCACCCGGTCAACCTCCCGATGCCCCGCAGAAAGCGCAAAGGCAAACAGGACGTTCTTTTCCGGCAGTGCCGCCGCCAATGCTTTTGTCTGTACGTTGTTGCCCACAAATACGATGTTTTTCGTCCGATTCGCCCGCAGCGTGTCCAGAGCGGAATCCAGCTGTGTATAGCGCAGGACCACAAAGATCACATCGTACATTGCATCCGGTGCAAGTTCAGTCACCACCGGAATGCGGCTGACCGAGGTGCGGAGCGAAAATTTGTCCTTGATCCGCAGGCCGTTCTGCTTGATCTCCGCAGCCCAGTTTCCCCGCGCAAGCAGAGTGACATCCTTTCCGGCGCGCAGCAGATTTCTTGCCAGATTGCACCCCAGAACGCCTGCACCATATACCAGAATTTTCATAGCTTGCCTCCAAATCCGATCTTCACGATCTGCATTTTCATTCCGTTGTCACCGACCTTGGCGAGAAACCGGAAAAAACCGCTGACGGAAGGGTCTTTCAGGTCGCTGTAACCTAACATATAGCCCCGACTGGATACTCGCAAACGGTTGTCCCATGGGGTAAAGATGCACCATCCCAACAGCCCCTTTGCGGATGCCCGCAGCGCAGACCAGAACCAGCAGTGCCCCCAGCCCAAGACCTTCCAGAATCACCTGTAAAAGCATTACTTATTCCTCCTGTATCCGTTTTCATCCCGGTATTCGGGATGTTCCTTTACGTATGGATCCTTATCGCCGCAGATGGTATAGTCGCATCGGCAGCCGTCCACGCAGGTGGTCGTCCGCACGAGCTTGGCATGGAGCAGTTCCATGGACGCATAGTCCACATTGCACAGGGCGGGCATAATGTCCGCAAATCCAAACCGCTTGGCAAATTCCGCCGCCGGACACGTCGTAAATTCATAATAGATGGGCTTGCTGTTTTCGTAAGGCGCAACATCCATCTCGTAATCATGCCATGTGTCACAGTGCTTTTGGGCGGTGCTGAATGCCCGATACATCAGCTTTTTCCAGAATGGCTTGTTGATGTCAACGAATCGCAGCTTCCGGAAGGACGGCAGGATCAGATTTTCTTCTATCTCTTCCATTTCGCGGAATGTGACCACATCCCGGCACACATCGTAAAAGCACATGATGGCGATGCAGTCGTAGGTGCCGCCTACGCCGTTGTGAAAATTCTTTTTACCGCCGAGGTCGGTGCGCCACTTGGAAAGAAGCTCTGCGTATCTCAGCTGCACCTGCTCCCAGACCACCTCGCGCTCCACCTCCGGATAGTGCAGAGTGATTTTCGCCAGAATTTCCTTTTTGCAGGGTTTGGAATATAGCACATGGCAGCTACGGTCAATTTGTAATTCGCTGTCCTTCATCTTCCCACGCCTTTCAGAAAACCGCTCTTTGCATTTTCTTCGGTGTCATCCGATTCGTCGTAGGCATCATAGGGTGCCGATGGGTCGTGGACTTTTTTCTTGAAGGGCGAGCACAGCTCATTTTTGTGCGCAAAGGCAAACTCCATGTTGTCCGTCCAGCCGGTGTGACCGGTAATGAACAGCGGATGCAGTCCGCGTTTTTTCAGCTTTTTCTCCAGCAGTGTCAGAGACTTCACTGCCAGCTTGTTATCCTCTGCCAGCGCAGAAATAAAACTGTAGCCGCCGTCCGCGCCAAACCACAGCGTGTCGCCGGTAAAAAGGTACTTATCGTCAATGAGGTAGACCATATGTCCCCATGTATGACCGGGAACCAGAAAACACTCGATCCTGACGCCGTCAATGTCAAGTACCTGTCCATCGTGCAGCAGTACCTTTTCGTTGTTGATCGTGACCTGCGGCAATTTATAGAGATGATAGATGACTTTTCGCCGCACCTCGCCGGTGAGATACCGGTTCTCGATCTCGCCGATGTACAGCTTCGCATTCCGGAACAGCCCCGGACTGTCTGCTTCCACCGCACCCACATGGTCGGTGTCCTGATGGGTGATAAGGATATGGTGCATCGACTTCGGATCAATCCCAAGCCAGCCCATTTTTTCGGCAAGGCGGTCGTAGTTATATCCCGCATCGACCATAATGGTCGTATCGCCTTTGCGGTAGAAGAAGATGTTCGCCACCCATTCGCGCACGCAGGCAACATTCTCGTCGATCCAGCCGGTGTTCAAAGGCTTGAAGATTTCGGAGAGGAAAGAACTTTGTGAGAAATATATGGGACAGTTCCCAGTGATTTCTATCAGTTTAAAGAGTGTGGAAGGACTGGATTTTGAAGCAGCGAAAAAAGCCTTGAAGGATATTTTGGGCGAAGAGGCTGGCAGATTTTATTTCCTTACACAAAGCAGTAAGCTTACAAATGAAGAAATAGAATCTTATAAAGCACTGCTCAGGGTTGGTGAAACAGGAGATTTTCTGATGTCTGATACGGCAATGGAGAAAGCTCTTCTGAGATTATCATTGTTGCTTCATAAACATTATGACAAGCAGGTTATTCTTCTGATTGATGAATACGATGTACCCCTGGATAAAGCTTTTCAGAATAGCTACTATGAGGAAATGGTATCTCTGATCCGAAACATGTTTGGTAATGTATTAAAAACAAATTCGAATCTTTACTTTGCTGTATTAACTGGCTGTCTGAGAATTGCCAAGGAAAGTATATTTACAGGCCTGAACAATTTTGAAGTATTATCGGTACTGGATGTGCAGTACGACGAATACTTTGGCTTTACCGATACAGAAGTACAGGACATGTTAAACTATTACGATTTATCCGGACACTATACAGAAGTCAAAGAATGGTACGACGGCTATCAGTTTGGAAACACAGAAGTATACTGCCCGTGGGACGTAATCTGTTACTGCAAAAAATTATATGCAGATCCCAACACCAAACCGGAAGATTATTGGTCCAATACCAGTGGAAACGCAATTGTACGAAGATTTATCAACAGAGCGGACAGTCAGACAAAAAACGACATCGAAAGACTGATCGCAGGAGAGACTGTAACAAAGGAAATCCACCAGGAACTGACATATAATGAGCTAGACAGCAGCATCGAGAATCTGTGGAATGTGCTTTTTACCACCGGCTATCTGACTCAGAAAGGAAAAACAGCAGAAAATCAGTTCCGTCTGAAGATCCCCAATCTGGGAGTAAAAAATCTCTTCATAAAGCAGATCAGAGAGTGGTTCCGGCAGACCTCAAGGCAGGATGGCGACACCCTGAATCAGTTTTGTAATGCTTTTTCAGAACAGAATCCGGCACCGGCTACAGTGACATTCTGATAGAAATACCAGAAAGCCGGACCGGCATTGTCATTGAGGTAAAGTATGCCGAAAATGGAAAAATGAAGGACGCCTGTATAAAAGCTCTGAGTCAGATTGAAGAGCGGAAATATGCTGCAAAATTGGAGGACGATGGCATGCGGTCGGTTATTAAGTATGGGATTGCTTGTTATAAGAAGGATTGTAGGGTGGTGATAGGTACTTCATAATGCAGAAGATAAAAATTAAAATATGAACTATATTAGGGCCGAAAAAACTGGTGGATGAAAAAGGTAGCCTCAGAGACCAAACCATTCTGAGACTACCTTTTATAATATTAAAAACTTGACGTAAAACAAGTAAAATCATATAATAAAACAAAAAGGAGGTTATGCATGAGTACCCGTATCATTCACGAAAAACAAGACCTGAAATATCTTCAATGGTCACAGATCCGATCCTCATCCGGAACAGCAGGTTCTTTTCTGAAAGCAACAGACGACTTACAAAAACCAAAGAAATACTATAAGTTATCTAATTATGATGGTATAAATGGAATAATAGGACACGAATGTGTAAATGAACTAATTACAGACAGACTTCTGAATATTCTGGGAATAGAGCACCTTCATTACGATTTGATTCATGCAGAAATAACCGTAAATGATAAAAATATAGATACGTACTTATGCATGTCCGAAGATTTCAAGAAAATAGGAGAAAACAAAGCAGCACTGGATACATTCTATGAAGCAGAACATCTGGCTCATGAAACACCAATGGAATTCTGTATACGCAATGGATGGGAAAAATATGTATATGAAATGCTGGTGGTTGATTTCCTTATTTTAAATCGTGACAGACACGGGGCAAATATCGAGGTATTACGCAATTCCGAAGAAAAAACGCTGCGTCTGGCACCAATTTTCGACCATGGCTTATCGTTGCTGTTCAGTTGTCATACAGAAGAAGCAGTCGAAAAATTTGATATTATGCAGGACAGGCCGGTACAATGTTTTGTTGGCTCCTATTATGCACAGCAAAACCTGCAGCTGATTCCCCGGGAGAAAATGCCTCAGCTGCATCCCTTACAGGAAAAACATAAAGCAATATTATTGGAAGGACTAGATGGCATTATTCCCCGGTATTTACAGGAAAAAATCTGGAACATGATCTGGAAAAGGTGGTTATACTATGAAGATTTTTGTAATCAGAAATGAAGAAGACAAAACAAGAAAAAATCTCGCCTATCTCATCTATTATGAAAAAGACAAGCGATTTTATATAGAACTCCCGGATGATGCAGACATCTGGGAAACACCCCTGATTCTTTCCTCCCGCCTGAAACGCGGCGAAAAGACCATAAATGCATACTGGAGCAAAATCTGGGTTCAGCAGAGGATTATCCCTCAGGATCGGCAAAATCTTGGAAGAATCCTGAAAGACAATGGCCTGGACAGCTATGACGAGTTCAAACTCCTTGCCATGACCGACGGCCGCTGTGCACAGGACTATTATTATCTGACACCCGTTGCCGAAAAAGATCTCCCGGACTATATCAAAAAAAGAAATACCATAAAAGTAAAAGATGTATTCCCACTGAAAAATTACACATTGTTGATATCCTTTTACGATGACTCCGTCCGGAAATGTAAATTAGAAGATCTGGTCGGCTCAGACAGACACTTTGCACCAGTATTAAACAATGAAAAAATCTTCCGCTCAGTCAAAGTAGAAACAGGAGGCTACGGAATCTGCTGGGGAGAAAGCGAAAGCCTGTGCATCCCAAGAGAAACGCTTCATAAAGCAGGGAAAAAGATTCCACTTACCAGTAGCGAACTTCAGAGCATGATAAGCGACCATATTATAGATTCCGCCCAAGTAGCAGAAGAACTGGGATGCTCCAAGCAGAATATCGACGACCTTGTAAGAAGGGGAAAGCTGACGGCTGTGAAGGAAGGGCAGAGGTATCGGTTGTTTATGAAGAGTGATATTGAACAAAGGAGATGGAAATAAAATATATGAACAGACCCGTTGACTGGAAAGCATTCGAATACAAATTTTCCACAGATCCCCGCCCCGCCTTCGAAGGCCTCGCCTACATCCTTTTCTGCCATGAATTCAAACAGACCTACGGAATCTTCCGATACTACAACCAGCCCTATATCGAAACACAGCCCGCAAACACAGCCGATGGCCATAAAGTCGGATTCCAGGCCAAATACTATGACGCAGGAACTCAGATGTCATCCAAAGAACAGGACCTGAAAGACGCAATCAAAGGGGCTAAGAACAAATATGCCGGAATCGACCGGATAATTTTCTATATCAATAAAGAATTCTCCGCCAGCAGTGCAAAAGACAAAGACAAACCAGAATATCAGCTGCATATTGAAAAATATGGAGCTGATTTAGGAATCGAAATCCAGTGGAGAGGACAGAGCCACATAGAAAAAATGCTGGCAGAAGAAGAGCTGAAATATGTAAAAAATATGTATTTTAATGCAGACGCCGGAATTGACCGGTTTCACGAAAACCTCATAAATCACAAAAACTCCATTCTGAAACACATCCATTCCACAATCCGATATAACGAAAAAGAGGTAAAAATTCCCCAGGATTACCAGAAACTCACAGACTTCCAGGAATCAGACAGCCAGGTAATGATCATCCACGGGGCAGCAGGTGCCGGAAAATCAGCTATAGTAAAAGATTTTCTTGAAGCAGACCAAAATCAGAAAGAGAAAATTACACTGATGTTTACCGCATCCGATCTGGATGTAAAAGAGGAAAATCTGTTTCTGCGAGATGGAAATTATGACTTACAGGATCTGTTCAGGCTATACAAAAACGAAGAACACAGATTATGCATCATCGATTCCGCAGAAAAATACTGCACTGCAAAATATCCGGAAGTATTCGGAGACATTCTCCGGCAGTTTCTGGCTCGCGGATGGAAAATACTGATCACGATCCGAACCTTTTATAAAGACAGTTTCTGCAATACATTCCTGAAAAATACTACATACAGTGAACAGGAAATCCCGAAACTGAAAAAAGAAACACTGACAGAAATAAACACCAGCTATCCCTTCGTACTGCCCACAGACCCAAAAGTACAGGATCTCCTGTGTAATCTGTTTTATCTGAACTTGTATCTGAATATGGATCATAGCTCAGAAGATGAAAACATGAACGTAACTCTGTTCCGTGGCGCAATCTGGAACCAGGTCATCCGCAACGATTTTCAGCAGTATAACAACCTGCCGGTAAAAAGAGAAGCCTTCATCCAGCAGATGGTCTGTGACATGCTGGCACATGAAAGATACACCTATCCCCTGAAAGCTACCGATGATTTCGAAACCATTTCCGCACTGGAAAACAGCGGAATCATCATACCGTACCAGGAAAACCGGAAAAACTGGATGATGAGTCATGATGTATATGAAGAGATCGTAACCAATCACATCTTTACCGAACGCCTGGAACAGGACACCTATCCAGAAAAAACATTTTTCGCGGATCTTGGAAATTCCCTCCGCAGTAGAAAATCATACCGTATCTGGCTGGAAAGCCGGCTATCAGATGGGGATGAGCGGATACTGGAATTTCTTCTTGGGCTTTTTGACGATGAAGAGCTGGAACAGCAATGGAAAGACGAGACACTTATCGCATTAATGAACTCGGAAAGTGAAGAAGGATATTTTATTCTGGCTACTCTGTTAAGCCGGTCTGAACAGGGGCTTTTTACGAGGATGATGTTTTTGCTGAATACGGCCTGCAGAGGCAGCATGGATCCGGAAATGCTTAAGCTGATTAACAACGGCCAGAATGGGATACAAATTAATCAGTACCGGTATACAAGACCAAAAGGCACAGCATGGGAAACTCTTCTGAAATATACCTGTGACAATCGGGACAGGATTGACTGGTCGGAGGAAAATTTGTCAGTGGTAACAGAAGCATTGTATGCATGGACACAGGCGAATCATGAAGGAGAAGCAACCAGAGCAGCAGGTCTGATAGCGCTGTACCTGCGGAAAAAGATTTATGCGGAGACAAAGTACAAATATGGTTTGGAAAATAAGGAGATCTTTAAAAAACTGGATGATATTATTCTGAATGCGGCGAAGGAAATAAAAACGGAATTGGATGAACTTTTTACAGAAGTGCTCCGGACAAATGCAGTAAATTACGGATCAGAATATTATCTGTTGGTTCAAAAAGCAATTTCTAATGTAATGGATTGTGGAATGAAACATGTAGCAATTCCTGAAACTCTGATAAAATTGCTGGAAAGTTGTTGGATCGAGTCAAAGCCGGAGATAGAATGGGATGCTCATCCTCGACTTGAAACGGATTTTGGTTTGAAAACATATTATGGGTATGAATATCGTCCGGCAAGTGCATTACAGACACCGGTTTATAAGGTTTTAATTGTAAAACCACAATTAGGTATGAAGTTTGTGCTGAATCTGTTGAATTGTTCTTCGGAACACTATCAGAATTCTTCTTTAAAAGCAGAATGCAAGGAGATAGAACTTATCTTTTCTGAAGAAGAAAAAGTAAAACAGATCTGTAGTGAAAGACTTTGGCAGATGCATAGAAATTCTGATTCAAATCCAGATGTTCTGGAATGTGTTTTAATGGCGCTGGAAAAATGGCTGCTGGAGGGTGCCAAAAGA
>OLOI01003064.1_pt1 | contig 10785 bp, 7 predicted proteins | sample 1672131 | NCBI WGS metagenome assembly OLOI01 (sample SAMEA3136651, study PRJEB25190) | human gut metagenome | reverse complement strand
TATTATAACTTCTTAAATGAAAGAGAGTGGCAGCTTCCGAACAAATATTTTTATAACCATGACCCGGTTTACGGATTGACTGCAAACGATGCTTATCATAGACCGGATATCAAATATACAGATGATGAGATGAGAAATCACCTGTATATGCTCGGAACGAGAGGAACGGCATTCTGGGAGTATTATTATAGTTACTCCATGTTTGATGACAATAAATGGCAGATCAACGCGGAAGCGGCAAAATGGATCGAAGACAATTTCGACATTCTTCAGAAATCACAGATGTTCGGCGGAAAACCGAATGACGGAAATGTTTACGGATATTCCTGCTGGAACGGAAAAGAGGGAATTCTCTCGATCAGAAATCCGAAGAATGAAGCACAAAGTTATAAAGTAACTTATGACAGACTGATCGGCGTCGGAGAAGATCTCGGAACTGTTTACGGAAAGGTTGTCGTAGGAGATCAGAGACACCAGACAGATGAACCGCTTACATATGGCAAGGAAGTGACATACACGCTTAATCCGAAGGAAGTTTTGATCCTGCAGTTTGGTGAGAAAGATGAAACTCCTGCGAAAATCCTTTCTGTAGAAGGAAACGGAAAAGAAGCAGAAGTTGAATTTGACGAGACGATCCGTACGCCGGAAGCGGGAATGTTTAAGGTAGACGGATACGAAGTGACAAAGGCAGAATTGAAAGCCGACAGACGTACAGTGAAACTGACTTTGGATAAGGAACTGAAAGATGCCCGGACAGTGAGCGTAAGTGTAGACGGCGTGAAAGATACTGTCGGAAATACTTCAAAAGTAAGCGCGCAGAATGATGCGTTTAAAGACGGCATCATAACAGGAGTGATCAGCGATGATCTGAAAGACGGAGCTGTATCGACAAAAGCGAAATACTCTGTCGACGGACACGGCGGATTTACTGTAACAGGTAAGATCAAGACAGATTCAAAAGACGTGGTACTTGCAGAGCAGAAAGGCGCTTATAAAGTCGGCATTGACGGCGAAGGATATCTGACGTTTGAGTTTAACAATATGAAGATCACATCGAAATATGATCAGAAGACGGTTGATAAAGCAAACGACAGCTACACAAGCGAGACGAAAGGAATTGCGGCTGACGGTAAAGAGCATCAATTCTCTGCTGTAAAAGAAATTAACGGAATGATCAAACTTTACCTTGACGGAAAAGTGGTTGCTTCAACATACAGCGAAGATAAAGCAAATCCGGAGATCGCAAAAGGCGAAACGATATTTGCGCAGGGTCTGACAAAAGACGAAGTTTCTTATATTACAGTTCTCGACAGATCGCTTGCATATGATGAAGTGAAAGATCTGATCGATACAGAAGATAATGTTGTTCTTGCAAAGAACAATCCGAAAGTAAAAGTTACCGCTTATGATGCAACTGTTAATACGGCAGTGGCAGAGAAACCGGACAGACCGTTTAGCATGGTAAACGACGGCGTGAAGAGTACGGCGAATTATCTGGAGCTGACAGATACGAGCGACAGCCAGAACCATTCCCGTTACGTGCAGTTCGATCTCGGAGACGAGTATGATCTGATGAAGATCCATATGACAAGATACTGGGATGGTTCAAGAAAATACGGACCGACAGTGATCCAGTTAAGTACAGACGAGAACTTTGCGGCAGACAAAACGACAACGGTATATAACTCCGATAAAGACAATGTACATAAACAGGGCGCGGGCAAAGATGAGTTTTATGTCGAGACGGCAGCAGGCAAAGAGATGTGGAACGCAGAAAACAGTGAACCTGTAACAGCTCGCTACATCCGTGTCTATGTAAACGGAAGAGAAAATAATCAGGGTACGTCTGATCATATCGTCGAGTTCGAGGCTTACGGTGCGAAAGACGGCGGAGCGATCATCCGTCCGGACAGACCGGAAGAGCCGGAGAAACCGGTACTTACAGGCGTGAAAGCGTCAGTTGAAAAGGCAGAACTGAAAGTCGGCGAGACAACAAAGGCAACAGCAACGATCATGCCGGAAGGTGCAGAAGGCGTAGAGCTTGCATGGACGTCTTCCGATGATAAGATTGCAACAGTAGATAAGGACGGAAACGTTAAGGCGGTTGCAGAAGGAAAAGCAACGCTGACTGTGACAGCGACACAGGGAAGCGGAGACAGCGCGGTAACAAAAACAGCTACTGTGGATGTAACGGTAATAAAAGACGGCGGAACAGATCCGGAACCGGAGAAACCGGTGGTACTTACAGGCGTGAAAGCGTCAGTTAAGAAAGCAGATCTGAAAGTCGGCGAGACAACAAAGGCAACAGCGAAGATCACACCGGAAAAGGCAGAAAATGTAACATTTGCATGGGCTTCTTCCGATAAAAAAGTTGCAACGGTAGATGCTGACGGCAATGTAAAGGCAGTCGGCAAAGGAACAGCGAAGCTGACAGTGACAGCGACACAGGGAAGCGGAGCGGATGCAGTGAAAGTAACTGACACTGTGAAAGTAACGGTTACAAAAGACGGCGGTCAGACACCGCAGGAGGATGGAAAGACACCTCCGAAGACAGGAGACGAAACAGCGCCGTTCTTCCCGTTTGTACTTGCACTTGCGGCAGGCGCAGTGGTCATGATCACGAGAAAAAAGAACGGATAAACAAAGATACGCAGAAAAGATCAAAATAAAAAATTGATACTTAAAAAGGATTGTCGTGTGAGCGGCGATCCTTTTCTGCATTATCGGATATTCCGGTTTCTGATCGCGCAGAACCTTCAGGGAGGACGTCTGCGCCGCAGCAGGCAAGTTTACAGCTTTACGGCGTGTGGAAAGGAAACGTATATAAAAATGTTAGAATGGAAAAAACGGTTCGCTTTGTGATAAAATGATAGAAGAAAACAACTTCGGATCATTGAAATGGGAAAACGCAGAAGGAATATAATGAAAAGTATTATGAGGAAATGCTGTCGGTCGTTCGGGAATACAAGGATTACAGCGTGCTTGGGCATATGGATCTGATCGCCCGTTATGATGAAAAGGGCGTCTATCCGTTTGAAAAGATCAAACCGATCGTCGAAGAGATTTTGCAAGTTGTCATAGCGGATGGGAAAGGTCTGGAAGTGAATACATCGTCATATCGGTACGGTCTTTCTGACACGACGCCTTCTGTGGAAATTTTAAAACGGTACAGAGAGCTTGGCGGAAAGATCGTCACAATAGGGAGCGACAGTCATAAACCGGAACACTTGGGCGCTTATATAGAAGAAACGAAGGAAATGCTGAGAAAAGCAGGTTATACGCAGTTTTGTACTTATGAAAGAATGTCTCCGGTTTTTCATGATCTATAACAACGTTTTTGCTATATAAACTGCAAAGAAAGCGGAGAGAAAAGAGATAATTGTGCAGTATAAACAAAATAAAGAAAATAGAATAAACATATTGCACAAAAGAAGTCCGGGCAATAGGCAAAAACTATCATAAATTACAAATCGGTTGCTAAAAAGTGCAAATAACTGAAATGTAAAGTGCGATATCATAAGAAAATAGGAATAGTGGGCAACTATAGTAACTAGAAAAAGAGGGAAATGTATGAGAAAGAGAATGAAAACAGTAAGAGGCTTGTGGGCAGGTCTGCTTGCGGCGGCAGTTGTACTTACATCGGCTGCACCGTCGGCGTTGACCGTACAGGCAGAGGAAGCTGACGCAGTGCAGACTGCAGAAGTTTCAGGGGTGGAATATCAGATCTACCCGACTCCCCATGAGATGACTTATCAGGATGGGGGATTCGACATCGGAGAAGTGAATATTGTTTACGAAAACGGTGTTGATGATGTGACAAAGAATCGAATGACAGAAGTTCTTTCGATCAAAGGCAAGAGTGAGAGCGCTGCTGTTACCAATGCAAAAGTTGACGGCAAGACGAATATCCTTGCAGGTATCTACGGCTCCGACGGATATGTAGATAAATATGTGAAGGAGCATTACACAGTAGATAAATCTTTGTTTGACCATCACGGTTCCTATTTCCTCGCATCTAATAAGGGTGAGATCGTAATCCTCGGATTAGATACAGATGCGGTATTTTACGGCATCACATCTTTGAAGCATATCTTCAATCAGATGGACGGAACTACGATCCGCAACTTTGAGATGAGAGATTATGCAGATGTAAATATCCGTGGATTTATCGAAGGATATTACGGACTTCCGTGGTCGAATGAGGACAGAATGTCTCTTATGAGATTCGGCGGAGATTATAAGATGACGTCTTATATCTTTGCTCCGAAAGACGATGAGTATCACAAAGGAAAATGGCGTGATTTATATCCGGAAGAAGAACTGGCAAAGATCAAGGAAATGGTAAAAGTCGGAAACGATTCTAAGTGCCGTTTCGTTTGGACAGCCCACCCGTTTATGGGAGGATTTAATCAGGCGCAGGCAGATCAGGAGATTCAGGCGCTTCTGCGCAAATTTGATCAGTTGTACGATGCAGGCGTGCGTCAGTTCGGAGTACTCGGCGACGACGTCGGAAGCCTTCCGAGAACGATCGTGATCAACATGATGACAAAAGTATCCGAGTGGGCAAAAAAGAAAGGCGATGTATATGACACAGTATTCTGTCCGGCAGGATATAACCATTCATGGCAGTCAGGCGGTACAGGCGGCAATTATGCAGAGCTGAACGAGTATGACAAAGGATTCCCGGAAGATATCAAGATCTTCTGGACAGGAGAAGCAGTATGTAAACCGATCGAGCAGGTAACGCTTGATCACTTCAGAACTCATAGAACGACAGACGGTCAGAAACGTCGTGCCCCGCTATTCTGGCTCAACTGGCCTGTAAACGACATTAATCACGGACGTCTTATGATGGGTAAAGGTGTGCAGCTTAAAACAGATGTAAATCCGGAAGATCTTGCGGGAGCGGTGACAAACCCGATGCAGGAATCAGAAGTATCGAAACCGGCGATCTTCGCAGTTGCGGATTATAGCTGGAATATCGCAGGATTTAATATGGATAAGAGCTGGGCGGATTCATTTGCGTATATTGATGAAAATGCATCTGAAGAGCTTCATACACTTGCGAAACATATGTCTAACCCGGAACCGAACGGACATGGACTTGTATTGCCGGAGTCAGAAGAAATTCAGGGTCTGATCAATACTTATAAAACACAGCTTGCAGCAGGAAACGTAGAAGAAGCAACAACAACGCAGCTTGTGGCAGAGATGACAACAATCATTGAAGCTTGCGACGGTTTCCATGCAAAGAGCAAAAACGAGGCAATGAAAGCGGAAATCCTTCCGTTTACAAACTCTTTGAAAGATCTCTGTACGGCAATCCGTTCTTTTGCACAGGCACAGGATGCAATGCAGAAAAATGATATGCAGAGCGCGTTTGATCTGTATATGGCAGGTTCGGGAAGTTATGCGACCTCCCAGACATATACAAAAGAGATGTACAATGCGTCTCCGGCAGTTGTAACTCCGGGATCGACCCATTTGATCCCTCTGGCAAAAACATTGGAAGCGGCATTGTCAGATCCGATGAACGATTATGTGGCAGGCGATGTTGAAAGACCGTTGAAAATTACGGCAGAGGCAAGCTTTCAGACATGGCAGAGCGGAAAACCGGCAGATATTATTGACGGCAACAGCGGTACGTATGCATGGTACAACGGAGCAGAAGGTGTCGGACAGTATTATCAGGTGAACTTCAGCAAACCGACGACTATTTACGGCGTACATATCGAAAACGGCGCAGGAAAAGAGAAACCGGACGATACATTCGGATACGCAAAACTGAAATATCAGGCAGAAGGTTCTGATGAGTGGAAAGAATTAGAAAACGGAAAAGAATACGGACCATATGCTGCGAAAGTTGATGTGGCAGGACTTGAAATCGAGAACGTTACGGCAGTTCGTTATGAGTGCTCGAGAGTGGGAGGATCTGGTAAATGGCCTTCTATGCGTGAGTTCAAAGTAGACTTGCAGCCCGGAGCGGCAGATACGTTTACAAAAGAAGTGATCCGTACAACAGAAGGTTGGACTGTTTACAATAATGGAAACGAAAATAATGCAATCGACGGTGATGAAGGCACAAGCGTACATTACAATGTAAGACAGGGAGATCCTACAAACGGTGACTCTATGATCGCAGGTGATTATTTCGGAGTGAAGCTGTCCGAGAAGATCACACTTGGAAAGATCAAGATTGTCCAGGGTAATAATGATACACATGCAGATTATATGCAGAACTGTGATCTGGAGTGGTCGGTTGACGGTCAGAAATGGACAAAGATTGCAACATTTGAAAACAAACGCACGATAGAGATCGATGTATCTGACAAAGATATTCAGGCACAGTATGTTCGTATCAAGAATAATGCGACACAGAAAAACTGGTTTGCGATCAGAGAATTTGACGTTGACTCTAAAGTATGGTTTAACTCGAAAGTTTACACAAACGTAGACGCTTACAAAGAATACAGAGCAAATCTGTTGGATGAAAGCGCTGAAATCGAAGCTAAGAATGATATTACTTTAAAGAAAGATCAGTATATCGGCTTAAAATTAGACCGCATTCATGAGATTAAAGATATTCAGAAGAATCTTGAAAATGCAGACAAGCTTACCCTTGAAACATCTCTCAATGCATATGAGTGGACAACATATGATGCAAAGAAACCGGGAGATGCAAGATATATCAGACTGATCAACAAGACGAATGATGATGTGAAATTCAATTTGAAACAATTCGTTGTAAATACGGTAGAGTTCAAAGAAAAATCACTGCATTCAAAAAGCGGAAATTATACGATCACAGATCCTGAGAAAGCGTTCGACGGAAACAGAGCAACAGAGGCTGTTTATCAGACATCACAGAACGAAGGCGTTTGGTTCGTATACGATCTCGGACAGACAATCCACTTCGATAAGTTCAAAGCTGTCTGCGAGGATAGCGAGCATGACTATATCAGACATGGTAAATTCTCTGTATCTACAGACGGAGAGACATGGGAAGAAATCATGACTCTCGGTTCACAGGATGGACCAAATAACGGAGAAGCGAATGATACTGACGAGATCGGCGCTGTACTTCCGAATCATGAAACTTCTTATAATACAAAAGAAGCAACAAATATTAACAAAGATGCACGTTACCTGAAATTCGAGGTAACAAGAACAAAAGTCGGTTCTGACAAGTGGGTTCGCTTCAGCGAGCTTGAGATCAATGACGGAGCGTATGTTCCGAGCGAAAACGATCCGACATATGAAAGCTCATGTCTCGATACACAAAACGGAAAATTCTCTTATATGTCAGATATGAATCTTGCGACATCATTTGTTCCGGCAGAAAAGAGCGGAAACCTTGTTTATCATGTATCAGAGAAGAATGACCGCAATAAGATTAAGATTGTCCAGAGAGCAGATTCGATTTCAAATGCAACTGTAAGTGTAAGAACATTAGCAGAAGCAGATACATGGAAACCTGTCGGAACACTGGGCAAGACAGTGAATGAGTTTGTTCTTCCGAATGAGACAGTGCTTCTTGATGTGAAGATTGAATGGAAAGATGCTAAGGTCGGCATTATAGAGATGTTCCTTTCAAAAACAGATGCTCCGACACCGGAAGAGAAATTTTGGACAGTGACACTTGACGGAAAAGAAGTAAAAGTAAAAGACGGAGAGAAACTGACGAAACCGGCAGATCCGACAAAAGAGGGATACAAATTCCTCGGATGGTTTGTAGGAGATAAGGAGTTTAACTTCGATACACCGATCACAGAAGAACTGAACGGTATTAAGATTGAGGCTCGTTTTGAGAAAATAAAAGATGAGCCACAGCAGCCGAACAAAGGCGGAGCAGTTCAGACAGGCAACAGGTATTACAGGCATTGTGCTAACAAAACTTGACGGAACTGCAAAAGGTGGAGTTGTACTTGCCATTAAAGAGGGACTTGGTATACCTGTAAAATATATTGGCGTCGGCGAACAAATTGATGATTTACAGCCGTTTGATGCAAAAGCTTTTTCAAGAGCTTTGTTTGAAAAGAGCGGAGAGGAATAATTATGAAGTTCATAATGGCTACCAATAATGCTCATAAGGTAATTGAGCTTTCAAGAATTTTGCTCCCACTTGGCATTGATGTTGTATCTGCAAAGGATGCAGGCATAACGCTTGACGATGTTGAAGAAACAGGAACAACTTTTGCTGAAAATGCATTTTTAAAGGCAAATGCCGCTTTCATAAAGACAGGTATGCCTGCTGTTGCAGATGATTCGGGACTATGCGTTGATGCACTTGACGGCAGACCCGGAATTTACTCTGCAAGATATGGCGGTGAGGGTGCGTCCGATTCCGAAAAAAATGCAAAGCTGCTTGATGAACTCAGCGACGTTGACGCAGAAAATCGTACAGCACATTTTACAAGTGCTATTTGTTGTATTCTTGAAGACGGTACACGAATTGATGTTGAGGGAAGATGCAATGGCAAAATAGCTTTTGAACCTCACGGTAACGGTGGCTTTGGCTATGACCCGATTTTTATGTGCGGAAGCAGATGTTATGCTGAGCTTAGTGCAGAGGAAAAGGACGCTGTAAGCCACAGAGGTGCAGCTCTTAGAAAGCTTAAAGCAGAGCTTGAAAAACGATTAGAAAAATAATGCCGAAAGGACAAAATATATGTTAACAAGTAAACAGCGTGCATATCTCAGAGGTCTTGCAAATTCAATCGAAACCATTCTTATGGTTGGCAAGGGCGAGATTACCGATAATATTATCACTCAGGCTTCCGATGCCTTAAAGGCTCGTGAACTCATTAAGGGCAAAGTGCTTGAAAACAGCTCATATTCTTCAAAAGAGGCGGCTTGTCTTATTGCAGAAAAATGTAAAGCGGATGTTGTGCAGGTTATTGGTTCAAAGTTTGTACTTTATAAGCGTAATAATGAAAAGCCTGTAATTGTATTGCCGAAATCTAATAAAAAATGAGTAAAATAGGTATTTTGGGAGGGACATTCAATCCGATTCATAACGGACACATTTTACTTGCTAAGTATTGTAAAAGTGAACTCGGACTTGACAGGGTGTTGTTGATTCCGACCTACTCACCCCCTCACAAGGCAAACGATGATCTGGAAAATGAAATCGACAGACTTAATATGTGTCGTATCGTATGTGATAAGCTTGAAGGTTTTGAAGTATCCGATATTGAAATTAAAAGAAAGGGCAAAAGCTATTCGTATCAAACTCTTACTTCATTAAAAGAAAAATATCCTGATGATGAGTTATTCTTCATAATGGGAGCTGATATGTTTTTGTCGCTTGACAAATGGAAGAATCCCGACATTATTTTTAAAAAGGCTTCGATGATTGTTGTCCCGAGAGATACTTTAGACGTAGGTGAGCTTGAGAATTACTATAAAAATGTAATTGCACCAATGGGTGCAAAGGCGTATATCTTGTCAAATTCTGTTTTACAGGTTTCTTCAACTTATATCAGAGAAAATATTGAGAATTATAATATTATCAAAGATTTAATAGACAGCAGAGTTTATCATTATATAATTTCTAATAAATTATACCGGAAGTGATTTTGTGAATTTAGATGAATATAGAAATCTGATAAAATCAAAAATGAGTGAGCACAGATTTGTTCACAGTGTTAATGTGTCTAAAGAGGCACGAAAGCTTGCCAAAATTTACGGAGCTGATGCGGAAAAAGCTGCACTTGCAGGAATACTTCACGACATAACTAAAGAAATGCCTGTAGAAGAGCAGTTGAAAATTATAACGGACAGTGGTATAATTTTAGATAATGTACAGAAAAATGCTCCCAAACTCTGGCACGGAATAAGCGGAAGCATTTATATCAAAGAAAATCTTGATATAAATGATGCAGATATTTTGAATGCAATCCGCTATCACACAACAGGAAGAGCAGGAATGAGCCTGCTTGAAAAAATTATTTTTGTAGCAGATTTTACTTCACAGGAGCGTACATACAAAGGCGTTTCAACAATGCGTAAAAAATCAAGAAAAACTCTTGATGAAGCAATGCTCTACGGTTTTAAATTTACATTTTCAGATCTATCAAAGCGTGAGCTTGCAATTCATCCCGATGAACTTGCTTGTTATAACGAAATTGTATTGAGTAATATATCATTGAAAGGAAATAACAAATGACTTCTTATGAACAATCAATACTTACTGCTAAAGCATTAAGCAGTAAAAAGGGACTTGATATTCAGGTTATAGAAATCAGCGATGTTTCTGTGCTTGCAGATTATATGGTAATTGCAACCGGTACAAGTACAACCCATGTAAAGGCTCTTGCAGATGAAGTTGAATATAAGCTTGATGAGGCAGGAATTTCTGTAAGTCACATTGAGGGTTATAGTTCAAATACGTGGATTTTGCTTGACTATATTGATGTTATCGTAAATGTGTTTTCGGACGAGGCAAGAGAATTTTATGATCTTGACAGATTGTGGCAGGATGGAAAGCCTGTTGATTTAACTAATATAATTGATTAAGCGGGAGGACTTGAATTGAAATACAATCATAAATCAGTTGAACAAAAATGGCAGAAAATCTGGGAAGATAAGGGTGTTTTTCACGCAAGTGAGGATACGAATAAAGAAAAATTCTATGCTCTTATTGAGTTCCCTTATCCGTCAGGACAGGGACTACATGTCGGTCATCCCCGTCCTTATACAGCATTGGATACTGTTGCAAGAAAGCGCAGACTCGAGGGATATAATGTACTTTATCCGATAGGCTGGGATGCTTTTGGTCTGCCT
>OLOI01003058.1_pt1 | contig 10815 bp, 13 predicted proteins | sample 1672131 | NCBI WGS metagenome assembly OLOI01 (sample SAMEA3136651, study PRJEB25190) | human gut metagenome | reverse complement strand
TAACCCCATATATGGCTATACCAACCTATATTATTTGGTTAGTTCTGTTTTTTAGGGAAGTCCACTTTGATAATCATAAAGCGTTTGAAAAATATTTGTTAAAGTAAATTCAAGTTTAATGAGCTGAAAAATAAGAATTTATGGGGGAGGTAACGACAATGAAAAAGAAAATACCTATGATATGCAATCTTGTAAGTCTTGTTTAGTTTAAGCTAAATACATATAGGAACACTTTTCCGAAAAGGGAGAAAAACATTTAATATTTATAAGCCTCGAAAAAACGAGTAAAAGTTAATTCTACAGTTAACCTTTACTCGTTTTTGTTATTTCTGTGATACCCAGATATTCATGTCTGATAAGATAGACATGGTTATTTCAGTTGCGTTGCCGCCAGTAGCATCGCTGTCTGCACTAATGTTGGTGGCAAAAAAGTATGTATTATCTGCAGTTTCGATATAACCGATGAACCATCCGTTTACATCCTGTCCATTCACACGGCCAGTTCCGGTCTTTCCGTAGAATGTTCCGGCATCGGAAGCTGAAAGGCAGATGGCATCTTTTACTGCATTGATATTTTCAGGGGCGAAGCCGAAACTGTTATTCTGCAGCTTGGTTAAAAGTTCGACCTGTTCTATTGGAGAGATTTCCAAGGAGGATTCCATCCAATAAGAGGAGAAATCGCCACTCATGTTTTCGTTACCATATCCGATTTCTTGAACATAGCTGTAAACGTCAGAGGCTCCAAGCTGTTCATCTACTGCTTGAAAATACCAATTCACAGAGGAGTTCATTGCAGACTGTAAGGTCTGATCTGCGTTCCATGCTTCAAATGGATAGGTTTCTCCATTCCATGCAATGAACGAATTTTCCGGTGTAATGACGCCTTCTTCCAATCCGAACAAAGCATCGTATATCTTGTAGGTGGAGTTTGGAGCAACCCGTAAGGTGGCATGCTCCATGTCATGTATACTCCATGCATCGTTTTCCAAATCGTATAAAACAAAGCTGCCTTCGTATTCTCCGAAGTATGTGGAGAGGTCTACATAGGAAATATTCTCAGAAGAGGAATCCCATTGGTAGTGGCTTCCATCTGCTGCGTATGTAGAAATAAAAGGTGCGAATCCAAGGAGAAGGACAGCAGTCAACATGAATGCAGTCATACCTTTTACTCTTTTTATAAATGTCGGCTTCTCATAAGATACAATGTTGATAATTCTCCGTTTCATCTGCTTCATGTTTCCACCAAGACCGGCGGCAAACGGAAATGGAGTAAGTGAAATCTTTTCCGCAAAATTGATCAGTGTATTACCATAATCTGCATAATCATCCTCCTCAAGCATCTTTAAAACAGAGGTGTCACAGGCAACCTCTCTGTCATTGCGCATTTCTTTTAGAGCATACCAGACAAGAGGATTGAACCAATATATTACTCCGGCAAAGTTCATTAGATAGTTGGCAATAGCATCTTTGTGCTTATAGTGCTGTAGCTCGTGTAACAGCATGTATCGCATGTCCGATTCGTTATAATCTGAGATGAGATGAATCGGCAGATAAATACAAGGTTTCAAAAGCCCCACAATAATCGGAGATTTCAAAAATGCAGTACTGTAAACATGGATATTTCTGTTAATTCCCATTTCTTTCATACATCGATGATATAGTTTTCGGACTTCCGGGTTCTGAAGGGGAAGTGCAGATTTTTTCAAGTTCTGTAAGCGGATAGAGGATTTGATTATCAATATAATCATTGCAAGGATGCCTACAAGCCATATTCCAAATAATATGTATCCGATGCTAGATGGAGTCTCACTATTTACCGAAAGGGCAAAGTCATTCATCCAGTCTGCATTTCCGGCTGGATTGATCCCAACAGCTTCTCCTATGGCGGTTCTGGTGCCAGAAGTAGGAGAACTTTTCAGGCTACTGAGCCACGAGAGGATTTGCGGAAACCCAATTAAACGGAACGGTATAAAAGGAACTACCAACAATCCAAGTAGCAGGAACCACAGATTATACTGCATCCGGCTGGATAGGTTGCCTTTGAATATCCGCTTGGCTATCAAAAGAATTCCGATGATACCGCTGATAAATACATTGCATATTAAAAAGCGTATCATAAAATCAGCCATGTTAATTACCTCCTTTTTTTGACCTCTTGGAAAGAAGAGAGCGGAGAGTGTCTATTTCCGTTTCGGACAGTCTGTCATTTTCTATATATGCAGACAGCATGGCAGTGATGTCCCCATCGTAGTATCGTTCTAGAAAAGAGTTACTTTCCTGACCGATGTATTCACTTTCTTTCACAACTGGAGTGTAAACAAACACCCGACTTTGTTTTTCATAAGTCAGAACGCCCTTGTTCACTAGACGTTTAATTAGAGTTTGTATTGTTTTTGGACTCCAGCTCGTAGTCTGTAATAATTTATCAGTTATTTCATTGGTGCTGATCGGCGCATGTTTCCATACGATTTTCATAACTTCAAATTCAGCTTCAGAAATCTGTGGTAAATCGCTCATTTCAAATCCCTCCTTAAATCTTACGGCTGTAATAAAAATATTATAGATGTTATTTGTGTAGTTGTCAATTTAAGAGAAAATAGATTGACTTGAAATCTTACTTATGTAATAATTTAAATATTACATAAGTAAGAATTAAAAAAGGAGTGGAATCAGGATGATTGAAATTGTAAATAAAGTGCTTTGAAAATAAGAAAACCAATAGAGTCACAAGGAGTCTATTGGCTTTCTTACAGAGTCGGATGGTCTTGCTTACGCAGCAAATCAAGCAGGTAACGAACCATAGGTAATAAATCATAAGCTTCCTGTTCCGTGCAGTCATTTAGCAGGGTCAAGAGCTTCTGGAGATTTGGCTGTGGGTTCGTACTGGCTGGATAGAAAATCTTATCGGCTGGTATCTTCAGATATGTAATTAAGGGAGATAGCTTTTCAAATTTTGGATTGCCCCGTCCAGCTTCAATGTTGAGTATGGTGCGGGTATCCAGATTAAGAATTTCTGCCAGTTTTTCTTGTGAAAGTCCGAGTTCCGTGCGGGTTTCACGAACTGTGTTAGCAAGAGCTTGTTTGGTATCATGCATTGTAATTCACCTCAATAGTAGTTTACATTACATATTACCATGCGTGAATTACAACGAAATGCACTATAAATATGGAGTACAATACATGAAAGGGAAATATAGAAAAATACACAAGAAAAGAATATTGAATAGAATTGTGGCAGAGGCTTACTACACACATCAAGGTGTATCGCAAAGAAGTAAAAAACTTCAATGCGGTGCACCTTTTTTAATGGGAAAATCAGAGCATGGTAGAGTCCTTTTCCGGCTTGCGGTCTAAGGGCTGTTTCTGTCCCGGAGTCCGGTCAAGGTATTGGTTCAGATTATCCAGTTTCTGGTTAAGAGCCTGAATGTCTTTTTCGGCAGATTTATAAGTTTTCTGCAAGGCTTCTTTCTTGGCATACAGAGAATTGTAATCGCTGCGGAGCTTATCGACATCAAGACTTTTTAAGCTGATTCCGAAGCGTTTCAGCATATTTTCTGCACCGTCATGGAGAAGAAGTTCCGTTTCGTGGTGGCGGAGATAAGCGTCCGGGTCTTTCGATTTCCGGTAGCGGATGTGATAGATATGATTGGTCTGGTACTGTTCGGCATACTTCAATATCTGTCCTAAATCCTTTAACTGGCGTTCTGTTTCCACAAGGCTGCTTCGTGCGGTTTTTGCAAGAACAGATTTGCTTTCAATCTGTTTTTCAAGCTCGGAAATAGATTCTGCACTGCTGTAACTGCTGGCGGCAATTTTTAGATTTTCAATCGCTGCCCAATGCTGCAGACCGGGGCTTTGCGTGAACTTTTCTTCCGAGGTGTCAATGAGCGTTCGGGAAGAATAATCCTTGATAAGAGGTTTCTTTCGGGCAGGGAATGGGACACGTTTTTGTGTCTGTGCTAAAGCCTTTGTTTCTACCCGTTCCTTAATCCGTTCTTTGGTGTATTCTGCCCCCAAAGACTTTAAGCTGCCACGGACAAAATGCTCCCGGTCAAGGGGGCGGAAGGAAATGTACTTTAAGGCGTTTTCTCCAATGGTTTCGCCTTTGATTTCATAACCTTTTGCCCGTATCAGCTCCATGCACTGTTCATATGTATCAGCGTTTTGAATTGCTTCATCAATGTCTAGCTTGAGCTTGATTTTCCACGAGGTGCCATTTCTGCCGGATGTCCATTCTTTATAACTTTTACCACGCTGGTTTGTGGGAGAAATGACGGATAACTGATGCTTGGAACACAGCTCATCATTCAGGCGGCGAATGTGGTAGTAGGTCTGTTTACAGTCATGATATTTTTCGTGATTCACATTATCTGCGGCACAGAAAATGATGTGGTTGTGAACGTGACCTTTATCAATATGAGTGGAAACGATATAAGAAAATTTCCCCTCTAACAGCTTGTCGGCAAGCTCCACACCGATCTGATGTGCTTCCTTATAAGATACCTCTCCCGGAGCGAAAGCCTGTATCAGATGAAAGGCTTTGTTGGGGTCTGCCTGATTTGTTTTTGACAGAGCAAATTTGAAGTCAAAGGCAGCGGTTTCAGGACTGCATCCGAAGGAAGAAATGAGAATACTTTCATCTGTTTTTTGGGAATTACAGATATAGTTTACTGCCTTATGGACGGTTGCCTGGATAGCATGGATTTTTGTGATTGCCATACCTGTTTCATCAGCTCCTTTACTTCGTTTACATCGGCTTTATAGACATTGCCAGTAGCATTCATCCGCTTGGCAATCTGGTTCAGATTATTGCCGATACGGGCGAGCGTGGTGTTGTATTCCCGCAGGTGTTCGTAGTTTACATCGTAGACATAGCCATACAAAATCAGATGCCGAATAAATGCGGATTTGCTCTTCATGCCGGAGGCTTTCCATTTCTGATCTAAGATGTATTGCTCGTCATCGCTGAGATAGATTTTAAGTTCATTTTGTCTTTCTCGGTTTGCCATTGCAGTATCAGTCCTTTCCTTATTTATATAAAAGATTTTCAAATATGCCGTAGCCGGCGGTTGTTTTTTGCTTTTAGGGGGACAGGGGGATATGCCCCATGCAAGCCAATTTCTGCAAGTTTTCGCTTGGTAGAAACTGGCGGAAATGGTGCCTGTGAGGGAACACAGGCAGTGCTTGCTATTCTTCTGCAAATTACCCGTAGGGAATTTGCGTGTTGCGTGAGTATAGGCGAGCGGTTTGCAACACAGTAGGGTGTTACCGCCCTTGTTATGGATAGCGTTGATAATTCGACTTTGCAGTTGGGCAGAAGCAATAAAAAAACTGCCACGGTTCATAAGGGCATTGATTGCCCGTAAAAACTCCATAGCAGTTTGTGTGACTTTTTATGATTTTTGATTCTATCCATAATGATTTTATCAATGGGAAAAGGGAAAGTCAATGGCTGGAGATAGATAAAAGATTTACAGAGAAATTTAGGGGAATAAGCAAAGATACTGCATATTCTGCATTTAAAATTAGAATTGGAAAACCAGAAGAGAGGGGGTGAAGCATGAATACCGTACATCGTAGAACGGAAATAATCAATATTCTTATTATCAGACGACATACAACAGCGAATGAATTGGCACAGGAATTTGGCGTTTCCATTCGCACGATACAGTATGATATTCAGGCTTTAACTCCGGTTTATCCGATTTATACAAAACAGGGAGAGAACGGAGGAATTTTTATAAGAGAGGATTACAAGCCTTATGCCAATTCGCTGACACCTATGGAAGTAGTTGCCTTGCATGAATTATATGATTGGACGGAGGGCATACATAAAAAAGTTTTATTTCAAGTCCTAAGAAAATATGGACCGGATAAATTACAACTTTGATCTTGTCATTCTGATAAAGCACATAATTTTTACAGAACCGTTCATAGCAGACGGAAGTGTGCTTATGTGCTTTTTAGGCTGACAATTTCAGCTTTGATTTTATCCAAAATGCAGACGATGTCTGCGATTGTACCTTGACAATTTCATAAACCAATGCGTACAGGACGTGTGGAATATGTGGAGCCGCTTTGAGGATACGCCATAAGACACCTGCTTTTGCCTTTGGCAGAGGTGGATACGAAGGAATATTGAAAGCAGATATTGAAGTTAAGGTGTGGAGCGAGAAATATCCGGCATAAATGTGTAGCAGTTACACGGAGGCGTTGATACATATTTTTGATAATGATACTTCCGGCTTAGTCCGGTCAGATAAGATGACGGTGCGATACCGATGTGGGTAGTGTAATGAGCTGCCACCTGTACGGATTTTTTAATATCTTCCAATAAAAGCATATTTGTTTGTTAAGTATGTTTTTATTGGCAGATATGCCATAACCATAGCAAGAGAAAAAGAACACACTTTGAAAAGGTAGGTGGAAGAATGCAGGCAAAAGTGAACACAAAAAATTTTATAAGGTATGACGAGGGTGCGGAGAGGTATTCTATGAGTAAACACAGCTTTATGAAATTGGCACAGGATGCTCGTGCTGTTTATAAAATTAACCGTATCACATTGGTAAACGTGAAGATTTTTGAGGAGTATTTGGAATCTTTTCGGGCGTAGACATGATAAGAAAGAGGAAAACGAATTATTGTATATCAAAAAGTATTTGACTTTTTGATATACAAGTAGTAAAATGAAGTCAGGTTATGAAAGGCAGGTGTTGACGGATGGCAAGAATGGGTAGACCTAAGTTAGAAAATCCGAGAAGTGAAGGTGTATTCATCCGTCTTACAAAAGATGAGCATACAGATATAACAGAGTATGCCAGCTCTCATGATCTGACCATAACACAGACGCTTGTTCAAGGATTTAGAAAGCTGCAAGAGCAGGATAATACCGAGAATGAGTAATGGCATTTGTGACCTCTTTCTTATATTGAGAGGAAGGTGGTACATAATGTCAATGTCGAGAAAAGATTCAAAAGGCAGAGTATTAAGGAAAGGCGAAAGTCAGAGGAAAAACGACGGAAGGTATATCTACCAGTACACCGATTCGACAGGTAAAAGGCGGGTCGTTTATTCAAATGACCTGTTGGAGTTAAGGGAAAAGGAAAAAGAACTTGTTCGCAATCAGTTGGACGGTCTTGAAAGCTATTGCAGTGGAAAGACAACTTTGAACTATGCATTTGACAGGTATATTTCAACGAAGTATGATTTGAAAGAACACACACGGGTAAATTATAAGTATATGTATAACCGTTTTGTCAGAGATACTTTTGGAAAAAGAATCATCAATGATATAAAGTATTCTGATGTGAAATTCTTTTATTGTTCGTTGATGAACATATTGGGGTTACAGGCGAATACATTGGATAATATTCATACGATTCTGCACCCAACCTTTCAGATGGCAGTTAGGGACAATGTGATACGCAATAATCCGGCAAGCGGTGTAATGGCAGAAATCAAAAAGGCGAATGGAAAGAATAAGGGCATAAGACACGCACTTACATTGGAACAGCAGAGAGCATTTTTGAATTATGTATCGAACAGTCCTGTGTATTGCCATTGGTTGCCACTGTTTACAGCACTTTTTGGAACGGGATGTCGCATAGGAGAAATGATAGGGCTGCGTTGGGAAGATTTGGATTATGAGAATAAAACCATTAGTATAAACCATGCGGCTATCTATCGAGTAATGGAGAATGGAAAGAGTGAATTTCATATTTCTTCGCCAAAGACAGAAGCCGGGATTCGTACTATTCCGATGATGCAGGCTGTAGAACAGGCATTTAAGGATGAATACGAAGCACAGAAAGAAACCGGTTTTAATGTGCAAGTGGTTGATGGTATGAGTGGGTTTATCTTTTGCAATAAAGACGGAATTATCCATAAACCCAGCGTAATCAACAGTGCAATCAAAAGAATTTACGAAGCCTACAATGCCGAAGAAATTATTAAGGCAAAACGGGAGAGCAGACGCCCGGTATTGATTCCTCATTTTTCGTGTCATCATATCCGACACACATTTTGCACCAGATTTTGTGAAAATGAAAGAAATCTGAAAGTGATTCAAAGTATTATGGGTCATGCAAATATTGAAACAACGATGGATATTTATGCGGAAGCAACAGATGTGAAGAAAAAGGAAGCAATTAAAGCTCTGGAAAATAATAGTGATATATTTTAGGAAGAAGTCCTTGCAAGGGGACGATTTCCAAGACAAACCTGACATCAAAAAAGTCAGAATACATCAAAATGACATTAGTTTGTTGGATTTTGGTGGACAAATATGGACTGGCGATATATAATGAAAATCGTGTAAAAAAGCGTTTATCAACTTATTTGGACTGTGGTGGATTAGCTTCGGTTATATTTCCTACAATGAAGTCACTGGACGCTGACAAGAAGGCAAATAAGGCATCTGAGAGCGCTGTAAAAGAAAATTGCGACCAGATTGCGACCGAACCGGAAGAAATTGATTTCTCAAATGTAAAGATTGAGCCACTATTTGAAGAAATGGTTGATTTCGATACTTTCAGCAAATCTGATTTCAGAGCTGTTAAGGTTAAAGCATGCGAAGCGGTTAAGAAGTCTAAGAAGTTATTACAGTTCACTCTGGATGACGGTACAGGCACAGACAGAATCATCTTAAGCGGTATTCATGCTTACTATGAACCGGAAGAACTGGTTGGCAAGACATTGATCGCCATCACAAACCTTCCACCAAGAAAGATGATGGGAATTGAGTCTTGCGGTATGTTATTATCAGCAGTAAATAATCTGAAAGACTCAGAAGATGAAGAACTGCATCTGATCATGGTTGATAACCACATTCCAGCAGGTGCAAAGCTCTATTAAGATGATGTATGGATGTACCGTTTCACTAAAATGACGGGATGTACTTCATTTGGTCAAAACCATATAAAACAGTGATTTACATCAAACTTACATCATTTGATGCAGAAATTTGTGTAGAGCAAGAAAAATCGCATATTTTTAATAATAAATGGGTAGTTCCGATTGGAATTGCCCATTTTTAAAACAAACAGAAATACAACTCGGAGTTTGAAGCGGAGGTATGTATTATGAATATAGGATTTTGGTCGTGTATAATTTTGGTAATACCATTTCTGATTATAGGTGTGTTATTTGCGATTTTTAAGGAAAAAGCAACAAAATTTGTTTCAGGATTTAATTCATTTTCTAAAGAAGAACAGGCATTGTATGATAAAGCTCATATCTCTCGTGATATAAGAAATCAGTGCTTTATCTGTTATTAAGGGCAGAGGGACAAAAAGCCTCTCTGCCCTTAATGAACAAAGCACGTTCTTTTAGAAAAATTTAGTCGTTGACAGATAACATATCTTGCATTATAATACATTTAACAATTAGGTTAAATGTTAAATGAGGAGCGTGATGAATTCTTGGGTATACAAGATACATTAAAAGCACTGGCAGATCCAATACGACGTGAGATTTTAAATTTATTGAAGAATGGACGGCTTTCTGCTGGAGAGATATGTGAACATTTTTCAGTAACGGGAGCTTCTATATCCAGACATCTGGCAATATTGAAGGAGGCTGATTTAATCCGAAATAAAAGAGAGGGAAAATTTATTTATTATGAATTAAACACTTCCGTATTGGAAGATGTCATGTTGTGGATTATAGATTTGAAAGGAGTATCGGACGATGAAGGAAATGATAAAAAAATATAGAGGTTCATTAATTTGTTCTGTTCTGGTAATGCTCATCGGGGTTTTAGTAGGATTCACTAGTACACAGAGCATGTGGGCAAATGTGTTTTTTGTAGTGACGGATTGTGCGCTGGTGGCAATAATATTTTATGATAACCGGAACAGACAGCAGAGCCGCAAGATTATAGGAATGACGATGTGGATTATACCAATTATAACATTACTCTATAATGGTATTACAAGACTGGTCAATATGGGTGCAGATATGGAAAATCTGTTTATGGCAGTAATTTACTATGGAACTGGACTGCTGTTTATGGTTATTGGAAATTATTTGCCAAAAGTGAAACAGAATAATACCATAGGAATAAGAGTTGTATGGTCTTTAATGGATGAAGAAAACTGGAATGCAACACATAGATTCAGCGGCAAATTATGGATGGCATCAGGTATTTTATGTATGCTTTGTGGACTTTTTGGGGAAAGCATGGCTGCACTGGTTGTGTATATTATAAGCATTATGGCAGCTGCAATCATTAGCATTCTCTACTCCTACCTTTTTTATAAGAAAAAGCTGGCAACCGGAGAAGGCTTAAAAATTCAGTATAATACAAAAAAAAGTGTGATATATCTGATCATCGCAATTTCAACTATTGTGTTTACTATATGGACTTTGTTTTGTGGAAGCATTCAGATTCGTTGTAATGATCGTGATTTTAACATTGAAGCAAAAGGATGGAATGATTATACAGTGGAGTATTCGCAAATTGACAGCATTTCTTATGAAGAAAATGTATTGCAGAACGATAATGGTTACAGAACTAATGGTCTTGGAAACCTGAAGTATGCTATGGGAAACTTCAAAAACGATATCTTCGGAGATTATATCCGCTACACTCATGCCTCCTGCCATTCATATGTTGTCATGAACATAGATGGAAAAATATTAGTTGTAAATGGGGAAAATGACGCAGAGACAAAGGAAATCTATCAGAGAATAAGTGAGAAGGTGTCAAAGGAAAGAAAATAGTTGTCGGAAACGCTGAGAAGAAATTATTCTCAGCGTTTCTTATCTCCTTATCGTTCAATCAATTATTTGCTACAAAAATCAGAAGCATTTCA
>OLOI01003056.1_pt1 | contig 10819 bp, 8 predicted proteins | sample 1672131 | NCBI WGS metagenome assembly OLOI01 (sample SAMEA3136651, study PRJEB25190) | human gut metagenome | reverse complement strand
AATATGAATGACAAACATTTTGTACTTACCATTGAACGCCAGTACGGAAGCGGCGGCCGCCTGACAGGCAAACGCCTGGCCGAGGAGCTTGGCATTCATTTTTATGATGAAGAGGTTTTTCGTATTGAAAACCGTGCAAAGGACAGCTCAATAGAGTCTCTCGTTCTGTCTGATGAACAGAATAGGGCGTGTGATAATCTGTATGCTGAATATAAGGATGAAAACCCGCATATCAGCTTGTTGTACGGCGTAACAGGTTCAGGCAAAACAAGCGTTTTTATGAAACTGATTGAAAGGGTACTTGGTGATAATAAGGGTATTATAGTAATGGTACCTGAAATTTCACTCACACCGCAGTTTGTTTCGCTGTTTTCAAAGCGCTTCGGTGAAAAGGTTGCTGTTTTTCACAGTGCACTTTCACTTGGCGAAAGACTTGATGAGTATAAACGAGTAAAAAAGGGTTTGGCTCAGATTGTAATCGGTACTCGCAGTGCGGTGTTTGCTCCTTTTGATAATCTGGGGCTTATTATAATGGACGAGGAACAGGAGTATAGCTACAAGTCAGAAAGCTCGCCTCGTTATCACGCACGAGAGATTGCAAAATTCAGAGTAAGCAGCAATAATGCTTTGTTGGTGCTTAGCTCCGCAACTCCGAGCGTAGAAACATTTTATTATGCAAATAACGGCCGTTATTCTATCAATAAACTTACAAAGCGTTACGGCTCGGCTACTTTGCCCGAGGTTGTGACAGCTGATATGAATATTGAAGTTCAGAACGGCAATACAACCGGATTTTCAAATGTACTGCTTGAAAATCTTGAATATAATCTTGAACATCACAAACAGTCAATTTTGCTTCTCAACAGACGGGGACATAATACTTTTGTTACCTGCCGTACCTGCGGAGAACCTGTGATATGTCCCAACTGCTCAATTTCGCTTACTTATCACAGCGCAAATGACAGGCTGATGTGTCATTATTGCGGTTATTCAATAAAATACACAAACGAATGTCCGACCTGCCACAGCAATACACTGCGATTTGGCGGTACCGGCACTCAGAAGGCTGAAAATGATATTGCAGAGATTTTTCCTGATGCAAGAATCTTACGAATGGATACCGATGCAACTTCTTCAAAATCATCCTATGAAAAGATGATTTCAGCCTTTGCAAACGGTGAATATGACATTCTTGTCGGAACTCAGATGGTTGCAAAGGGACTTGACTTTCCAAATGTAACTTTAGTCGGAGTTCTTAATACTGACCAGATGCTCTATGCTGACGATTACCGCAGTTATGAGCGTTCGTTCTCGCTTCTTACCCAGGTTGTCGGCAGAAGCGGAAGAGGAAAATCAAAGGGAATGGCTGTTATTCAGTCCTATACACCCGACAATCTTATAATTTCAATGGCTGCAAAGCAGGATTACAATACCTTTTATAACACTGAAATCAATGTGAGAAAAGCAATGCTTTATCCGCCTTTTGCCGATATTTGCCTGATAGGCTTTGTCGGTGATAATCAGACCCAGACGCTAAAGGCAGCAAACGGCTTTTTGCAGTCATTTATCAGACTTGCAAGGAATGAGTTCCCAAGCCTTCCGCTCAGAATCCTCGGGCCCTCGCCTGCGCTTGTTGTCAAGGTGAGTAACAAATTCCGATACAAGCTGATTGTAAAATGCAGGAATACTAAGGATTTCCGCAAAATGCTTTCAAAGCTATTGACTGAATTCGGAAACAATAAAGAATACGGCAGTGTTACTGTATACGCTGATATGAATGCACTTGTCTGCTGAGAAAGGAAATGAAAATGGCTATCAGACAAATTGTTAAAGAGGGCGACAGCGTCCTTACAAAAAAATGTCGTGAGGTTACAAAGTTTGATGACCGCCTTGCGATGCTTATTGATGATATGATTGAAACTCTTCACCGTGCAAACGGTGTTGGTCTTGCAGCTCCGCAGGTTGGCATTTTAAGAAGAGTTGTAGTTGTTGATGTCGGAGAAGGTCCGATTGAGCTTGTGAATCCAAAAATTATAGCTTACAGCGGAGAGCAGGAGACACTTGAAGGCTGTCTTTCCTGTCCGGGAGAATGGGGCATAACACGACGTCCTGATTATGTAAAGGTTAAGGCGCAGGACAGACACGGAGATGAATTTACCGTGGAGGGCAGGGAACTGCTTGCCAAGGCATTTTGCCACGAGCTTGACCATTTGGAGGGTATTCTTTATAAACAAAAGGCTATAAGAATGCTTACTCCAAGAGAGATTGAAGAACTTGATAACGATTAATTCTTTTGAGGAATAATTATGAAAATTATTTATATGGGTACACCGGACTTTGCCGTGCCCGCACTAAAAGCACTTAATAATTCAGAGCACGAGGTTGTTGCCGTGTTTACACAGCCTGATAAGCCGAAGGGCAGAAAAATGGTTTTAACTCCGCCCGATGTCAAGGTTTGTGCCAATGAGCTTTCAATTCCCGTATATCAACCTGAATCCTTTAAGGACGACAAAGCGCTTGAGATAATAAACGAATATAATCCCGACGTAATTGTCGTAGCAGCCTATGGAAAAATTCTTCCAAAATCTGTATTAGAAGCGGCTGAATACGGCTGTATCAATATTCACGGCTCGATTTTGCCAAAATACAGGGGAGCGGCTCCGATTCAGCAGTCTGTATTAAACGGCGATAAGATTACCGGCGTTACAACAATGCAAATGGATACAGGTATTGATACAGGCGATATTCTGCTTGTGAAAAAAACAGAGATTGCAGAAAATGAAACCTCAGGAGAGCTTTTTGACAGACTTGCCGAGCTTGGAGGAGAGCTTATTGTTGAAACCCTATCGCTTCTTGAACAGAACAGAATAACACCTCAGAAACAGGATGAAAGCCTTGCAACACATACTTCAAAAATTGATAAGTCCTGCTGTCCGATTGATTTTACAAAATCAGCTTTTGAAATTCATAATCAGGTCAGAGGTCTTAATCCGTGGCCTGTTGCAACGACAAAAATTGACGGCAAAAATGTTAAGGTTTATTCTACAAGGCTTTGCAATAAATCCGCAGAAGCGGGTATGATAATTTCTGTAAAGCCGTTGATTGTCGCTTGCGGAGAAGGCTCTGTTGAAATCTGCGAGCTTCAGCCGGAGGGAAAAAAACGAATGCCTGTACAGGCATTTATTGCAGGTCACAAGCTTAACGTCGGAGATAAAATCGGTATTTAAAAAGGAGTAAATTATGCCTTTCTTTTATGGCTTTGATTGGACATATCTTGTTTTCATTCTGCCTTGCATTATTATTTCACTGATATGTCAGGCAAATGTCAGCTCAGCTTTTTCAAAATATTCAAAAATTTCAAATTCGAGGGGAATGACAGGCGCTCAGGCAGCTGAGTTTGTTCTTCGTCAGAACGGTGTAACCGGCGTGCGTATTGAGCATGTTGCAGGAAAGCTTTCTGACCATTTTGACCCTCGCACAAATGTTATCCGTTTGTCGGATTCTGTTTACAACAGTACTTCGGTTGCGGCTGTCGGTGTTGCCGCTCACGAGGCAGGACACGCTTGTCAGCACGCTGAAAACTATCTGCCAAATCGAATCCGCTCTGCGGTATTGCCGATTGCACGGGTTGGTTCTCAGCTTAGCTGGATTTTTATTATAATAGGTTTGCTGTTTACGGCTAAGGTAGGCTTTGTAATGCTTTATATTGGAATTATTCTGTTCTCTGCGTCTGTTTTATTTACGCTTGCAACATTGCCTGTTGAGTTTAATGCCTCAAACAGAGCGCTGACTTGTATCAGAGAAACAGGATTATTGACAGGTGAAGAATACAACGGAGCGAAACGCACGCTTCAGGCTGCTGCAATGACTTATGTTGCATCAGCCCTTACGGCAATTATGCAGCTTTTAAGGCTGTTAGTCATTGCACAAAGAAGAAGATAAAATAATTGGAGTAAGTAAGATGTCAAATTCACGCAATATCGCACTAAATGTTCTGCTTAAAATTGAACAGGATGATGCTTATTCAAATATTGCACTTAATAATGCGATAAAAGAAAATAAGCTTAATCAACTTGACGCTTCTTTTGTGTCTGCGCTTGTATATGGCGTGCTTGAACATCAGATTACTCTTGATTATATTTTGCGGCAGTATTCTAAAATTCCTATAAGGAAAATTGAAATAAAAACTAAAATTATACTCAGACTTGGAATTTTACAGCTTTTATTTATGGATAAGGTGCCTGAGAGCGCAGCAGTAAACGAAAGCGTGAATCTTGCAAAAAAGCACAAGCTGCAAAAATCGTCGGGATTTATAAACGGTGTGCTTCGCAGTATTACAAGGGCAGAGGTAAAATATACTTTGCCTGATAAATCAGATAAAATAAGATATTATGCAATAAAATATTCCGTGCCGCAGGAGCTTGTCAGTCTGTGGTTAAAATCATACGGTGAAGAAAACACGGAACAGCTTTTAAAATCACTAAGCGGCAGAACTTCAATATGCGCAAGGGTAAATACTCTTAAAACTGACAGAGAAAAGTTAATTTCTGAACTTTCAAAACAGAATGTAAAGGCAGAAGAGGTTTCTTTTCTGCCAAATGCCATTACCATTGAAAATACAGGTTCTGTTGAACGGTTGCAGTCATATAGGAACGGACTGTTTCATATACAGGATGTTTCGTCACAGCTTTGTGTTGAGCTTTTAGAACCAAAACCAAGACAAATTATGCTCGATATTTGTTCAGCCCCCGGAGGCAAGTCAATGACTGCTGCTCAGATTATGGGTGACAGAGGAAAAATCTTTGCTTGCGATATGTACAGTCATAAGCTCAGGCTTATTGAAGCAAATGCCAAAAGACTTGGAATTACCTCAGTTGTAACTATGCTTCGTGACGGAGCAAAGGGCAACAAGCCTCTTGTGCTTGCTGACAGAATTTTGTGTGATGTTCCGTGTAGCGGACTTGGTATTTTATCCCGCAAGCCTGAAATTCGATATAAGGATAATTTAATCGACAACGATTTGCCTGATTTGCAATATAAAATTCTCTGCAAAAGTGCAGAAAATCTTGCAGTCGGCGGCAGGCTTGTGTATTCAACCTGTACATTGAATCCGTTGGAAAATAATAGTAATGCAGCTCGCTTTTTGAGTGAACACCCTGATTTTTACGGAGTAAAGCTTCAGTTACCAAAAGGTATAATGCGAGCTTTTGATGAAAAAGAATATGAAATAACGCTTATGCCGCACACGGCAAATACGGACGGCTTTTACATTGCAGTATTCGGAAGGAAGGCTAAAAATTGAACAATTTGATTGACATCAAGTCAATGTCGCTTGATGAGTTGACAGATTTTATTGTCGGCAACGGCTTTCCTAAATTCCGTGCAAAGCAGGTTAATGGCTGGCTTAATAAAAATATATCGTCATTTGAAGAAATGAGTAATATTTCTTCTGATTTACAAAATTTTCTTAAAACAAGTTGTTACATTTCTGTTGCAAGTATTGCCAAAAAACTTGTTTCAAGTTATGATAATACAGTAAAGTATCTTTTTGAATTTAATGACGGTGAATGTGTTGAATCTGTTGTTATGAGTTACAAACACGGATATTCAATCTGTATTTCAACACAGGTTGGCTGCAAAATGGGATGTACATTTTGTGCAACAGGAAAAAGCGGATTTTCACGAAGCTTAACACCGTCAGAAATGTTGAACCAGATTGAAACAGCTCAAAAGGATTTGAACATCAGAATTTCTAATATTGTCCTTATGGGTATGGGTGAGCCGCTGGATAACTTTGATAATGTAGTAAAGTTTTTAAGGCTTGTCTCAAGTGATGACGGGCTTAACATCGGAATGAGGCACATCACGCTTTCAACCTGCGGTCTTGTTCCTAAAATATATGACCTTGCAAATCTGCATCTGGGCATAACACTTTCAGTATCGCTTCACGCGCCGAATGATCAGATTCGTACAAAGACTATGCCTGTAGCCCGCAAATACTCAATAGATGAGCTTTTGAAGGCGTGCAGGGATTATTTTAAAATTACCGGTCGCAGAGTGACCTTTGAATACTCTATGATCAGCGGAGTAAATGACAGTGATGCAAATGCAAGGGAGCTTGCAAACAGATTAAAGGGTATGAGCTGTCACGTAAATTTAATACCCGTTAATACCGTCGAGGGTACGGGATATATAAAAAGCAATATAAACAGACAGCAGCGTTTTATTGATATACTTGCCGAAAAGAATATTACGGCAACTGTACGACGAACCTTGGGCAGTGATATTAATGCTTCCTGCGGTCAGTTAAGACGAAATCATACAAAAGAGGGAGGAATTTAACTTGGAAGTTTTCAGCAAAAGTGATATCGGACTTGTAAGACAGCAAAATCAGGATGATTGTCGCTTTGGGGTTATTTCTCCGAGCTGTGTTTGGGCGGTTGTCTGTGACGGTATGGGTGGCGCAAACGGCGGAAATATAGCAAGTGCAACAGCAGTTGAATATATCGGCACAAAAATAACAGACTTATATAAAGATGATATGACAAAGGAGCAGATCGGCGAGCTGATGGCTGAAATTGTTCTGAATGCCAATATGAAGGTTTTTGAGCTTTCTGCCTCTGATCCTGAGCTTACCGGAATGGGCACAACCTGCGAATTTGTTTTTGTCAAGGACACAACAGTTCATGTTGTTCATGTCGGAGACAGCCGTACATATGCTATAAGAGGCGGAAAAATCAAACAGCTTACGGAGGATCATTCTGTTGTTCAGGAAATGGTCAGACGCGGTGAAATTACCTATGAGCAGGCAAAAACACATCCGAACAAGAATTTTATTACAAGGGCAATCGGTATTAAGCCGTCTGTAAGACTTGATTACATAGAGGCAAATTTTATTTACGGTGATGTTCTTCTTATTTGTACAGACGGACTTTCCAACTGCGTGACAACAGGCGATATGGTTAAAATCTGTCACGAAAACCGCGGCGAGGGATTGACTCAAAAGCTCATTGAAGCGGCAAAAATAGGCGGCGGAACCGATAACATAACTGCTACTGTGATTTATTAAGTAAGGAGTTGACCATTATGGATAAATATATTGGAAAACGACTTGACGGTCGATATGAAATCCACGAGCTCATCGGTGTCGGCGGTATGGCTAATGTATATCGTTGTAACGACACTGTCGATGACCGTGAGGTTGCAATCAAAATATTGAAGGATGAGTATCTTAATAACGAGGAGTTTATTCGTCGATTCAAAAATGAATCAAAAGCTATCGCAATGCTCTCACACCCTAATATTGTAAAGGTTTACGATGTGAGCTTCGGCGATATGATTCAGTATATAGTAATGGAGTACATTGACGGAATAACACTTAAAGAATATATAGATATGCAGGGAGTAATTGAATGGAAGGATGCGCTTCACCTTACAACTCAGATTCTCAAGGCTTTGCAGCACGCTCACGAATGCGGAATTGTTCACCGTGACATCAAGCCGCAGAACATTATGCTTTTGCAGGACGGTACAATCAAGGTTACTGACTTCGGCATTGCAAGATTTTCCGATAAGTCAACCAGAACAATGACAGAACAGGCAATAGGCTCTGTTCACTATATTGCTCCCGAGCAGGCACGAGGTGAGGTTACAGACGGCAAAACAGACATCTATTCAGTCGGTGTTATGTTCTATGAGATGCTTACAGGCAAGCTTCCGTTTGACAGTGACAGTGCAGTTACAATAGCGCTTATGCAGCTTCAGTCAACCCCAAAAATGCCAAGAGAAGTGAATCCCGCAATTCCCATAGGACTTGAACAAATTACTATGAGGGCAATGGAAAAGCAGCAGTCAGACAGGTACTCTTCGGCTGCCGAAATGCTCAGTGATATTGAGCGCTTTCGTCTTAATCCGTCGATTGTATTTGATTATGGCCGCTCATTTGTTGATAATCAGCCAACTAAGTTTGTGGGCTCAATTAAAGATACCGCTAAGTCAGGAAATTTTTCCGACGGGGCAGATGATTTTGTTATTTCTCAAAGAAATGATTCCTCAAGAAAAAGCGGAGCAACCAAATCACTTTCGAGGTTTGATTCGGAATCTGATAAAGACAATATTAATGAATTGGGTGATTCTGAATTTGAGTATGCCGATGACGAAGAGGAAAAAACTCATGGTACGGCATATTATGTAATAAAAGGTGTTCTGATTTCGGCAGTTATAGTATGTGCAATATTCGTTATTCTTGCTTTGTTCAGGGGATGCAATTCATCACAGTCAAAGGATGTAGCAGTCCCGAATTATGTCGGCAAAACCCTTGTTGAGGCAAAGGAAGATAATGAGAATAACTTCCAGTTTGAAATCAAGAGCAAATATGATGATTCTAAAGAAATCGGAGAAATACTTGCTCAGGATCCTGCTCCGGATTCTATGCTTGTAAAGACAGGTTCAACCATTACGCTTACTGTCAATGGAACGGATACCGAAGTTTCTGTTCCGTATATAAGTAATTACAGTGAAGCTGAGGCAGTCCAGATTCTGCGAGATCAGAACCTTGTTCCGGAGGTTGTATTTGTTGAAAATACAAAAACACCTAAGGGATATGCAATGGAAACTTTCCCAACAGCGGGCGTAAGGACTTCTATTGGTTCAACGGTTTATGTTTATATTGCAAACGGTGCTCGTTCAGAACAGGTCACACTGCCTTCGGTGGAAGGATTACAGATTGCTGAAGCTAAATCAAAGCTTGAAGAGCTTGGACTTACTGTTGAAATCAATTATGATGATGACAGTAAAGAGGCAAGAGATACTGTACTTGGAATGTCACCGTTACAGTATGGCAAAGTTGAAAAAGGAACAGTTATTTCACTCAGAGTAAGTTCTGGCAAGGGTGATGAAAATACTGTAAGCATTTTTGTTGATCTCCCTGAGGATGTTGGTGAATCTGTTGAAATGACGGTAATTGTTGACGGTGCTGTTGATTCAAAAAATTCAAAGACATTAATTCCTCAATATAACAGCACAAGTACAGTAGAGCTTACTGGAACAGGTATAAAGAATGTTATTGTTCAGCTTGACGGACAGATTTATCGTGAATATTCGGTTGACTTCTCCACTTCTTCTGTAACAACGACTGCTAAGCACGACTATCAGCCGGCAACAACAGCTCCGGCTGCAACCGAGAATCCGACTTCCGGTGCAGAGAATCCAACAAATAACCCAAATATTCCGCAAGTAACGGATCCCGGTGCCTATACAGTACCCGGCGATGAAAATGGTTTTTAAGTATTTGTTTCGGAGAGGGATAAGTTTATTTATATGGAAACTAAAAACGGAATTTTAATGAAATCTATCGGCGGATTTTATTATGTCCGCTGTGACGGAAAAATTTATGAGTGCAAGGCAAGAGGCAGCTTTCGCAAAAGCGGAAGCTCGCCGATTGTCGGCGATAATGTAGCAATCACCGTGCCCGATGAAGGTTTTGCGGCTATTGAAAACATTCTTCCACGCCGTAATATGCTTAAGCGTCCTGCACTTGCAAATATTGATATGCTTGTAATTGTTTGCTCAACTGTTGACCCATTGCCCAACTATACTATTATTGATAAAATGACGGCAATTGCATTCAAAAATGAAATGACTCCGGTTATTGCCGTTTCAAAGAATGATTTGCAAAACGGAGATGAGATTGCACGCATATACCGAAATTCAGGTATTGAGGTTTTTTGTTGTTCCCCTGATGAAACAGATGAAATAGACAGGCTGAAACAATTTTTAAGTAATAAAATTTCTGCTTTTACAGGAAACAGCGGTGTAGGCAAATCGACATTGCTTAACGCTTTGTTTCCTCAGCTCAAGCTTGAAACGGGTGTTATAAGTCAGAAGCTTGGCAGAGGAAGACATACAACAAGAGTTGTTGAGTTGTTTGAATTTGACAGCTGTCTGGTTGCCGATACACCCGGATTTTCAACCGTAGATTTGCAGCGTTATGAAATGATAGATAAAACACAGTTGCAATACTGCTTCCCTGAATTCAGGCAATATCTTTCGCAGTGTCAGTTTACATCCTGTGCGCACATATGCGAAAAGGGATGCAGTATACTGGAAGCCTTGAATAACGGCAATATTGAAAAAACCCGTCATCAAAGCTATGTTGCAATGTATAACGAGCTTAAGGATATTAAGTCATGGCAAATAGGTACAAGGAGTTAAAATGCGTTGTGTAATTATTGCCGGTTCACCGGTCTGCAATATTTCTTTTATTAAGTCTGTTATAAATAAAGATGATTACATCATTTGTGCAGATAAAGGGTATCAATATGCTGTGGAGGCAGGAATTAAGCCGGATTTGGTTGTAGGTGATTTTGACTCGTGTGAGATTGAAGCCAACGGAGATTTTGAAGTTATAGCTCTTCAGACGCACAAGGATGATACAGACACTATGCACGCTGTTGTTACTGCTATTGAAAGAGGATATAACGACTTTTTGCTTCTCAGTGCATCAGGAGGCAGGTTCGACCATACATTAGCTAACATTTCTGTATTGCAATACATTTATCAAAACGGCGCAACAGGAATAATCGCTTCGGAAGACGAAGTAATTGAATATATGGAGAAAGGCAAAAAAATATTTGAAAACCGACAGGGTACTACTTTTTCTGTTTTTCCGTTCGGATGTCACAGGATTTGTCTGTCAATAACAGGTGCGGAATATCCTTTGGACAGATCATTTTTAGAGAGCAGTATTCCGACCGGAATTTCAAATGTTTTTAGCAGCGATTCAAGCAGTATAGAAATTTATGACGGAAATGCAATAATT
>OLOI01003055.1_pt1 | contig 10820 bp, 5 predicted proteins | sample 1672131 | NCBI WGS metagenome assembly OLOI01 (sample SAMEA3136651, study PRJEB25190) | human gut metagenome | reverse complement strand
CCTGCAATATACAGCGGAGTCAGCTCAGCCTGGATCAGCGGGCGGGCATACTCGAGGAATTCCTCGGTCATCTGGGTGTGATTCTCGTTCATCCAGCTCAGGGGAACCTTCTTCTCGAGGTTTGCAACTTCACTGATGGGGTGCAGCTCGGTGATGTACTGATAGGGGCTGTTGGAGATGCGCTTCAGGGCGACCATCTGACCGGTGACACCCTCAAAGGCAGCCTTGGCAGCAGCGCCGCCCACCTGGTAAGCCTCGGTGATGTCGGTGCGGCTGGTCAGGTGACCAGCGCAGCGCTGCAGGGTAGACAGCTCGATACAGCGGGTCTTGGTATCCAGATTGCGGGCGACCACATTCGCCAGATAGCGTGCGGTACCAGTCAGTGCCTTGTGGCCGAAAGCGTCCACTGCATGCACATCGTCGGCCAGCTCGCAGACGTAGCGGCCGTCCTCGAGCTTGACACCCTCGGAAACAGCGATCACGATGCTGGGCTTCTTCTCCTGCATGGCGCGAACCTTCTCAATGAAGTGCTCCACGTTGAAGGGGACTTCGGGCAGGCAGATCATATCCACGCCCTCGCAGTCATCGCTCTTGGCCAGAGAGGCAGCAGCGGTCAGCCAGCCGGCGTTGCGGCCCATGATCTCGACCACGGTGACATAATTGGTGCCGTAAACGGTGGCATCGCGGATGATCTCCTTCATCACCACACCGATGTACTTTGCCGCAGAGCCGTAGCCGGGGGTGTGGTCGGTCACCATCAGGTCGTTATCGATGGTCTTGGGAACGCCCATGAAGCGGATGTCGCTCTGGATGCGGTTGCCGTATTCAGCCAGCTTGCCGATGGTATCCATGGAGTCGTTGCCGCCAATGTAGAAGAAGTAGCCAATGTTCAGCTTTTCCAGGATGGCGAACAGCTTCTTGTAAACGGTCTCGTCATCGTGCCAATCGGGCAGCTTATAGCGGCAGCTGCCCAGGAAGCTGGACGGGGTGCGCTTGAGCAGCTCGATATCCAGGTCGTCGGTCAGCACGGTGGAAAGATCCACCACGCGCTCCTCCAGCAGACCGGCAACACCGTTGCACATGCCGTAAACGATCTCAGCGCCGCGGCTCTTGCAGCTCTCGAATACGCCTGCCAGACTAGCATTGATGACGGAGGTAGGGCCGCCAGACTGACCAACGATTGCATTTTTACCCATGATGATTTCTCCTTTTCTTCTGTTTCGGCTTTTATATTATCGTGCAGGAGCACGAAAACAGACCACGAGGAAGGGGGGGGCGCGCAAATGAAACTTACAGGCAGATATGGCGCGGGGTACCGTTGACATAGACCGGTGTCACTTCGTCCAGGATGAGCGGGCGGGCATACTCCTCAAATGCCGCCGTCACCTGCATTCCGTCCGGGGTGATCCAGTCCAGCGGCACCTTTTTCTCCAGGTTTGCCACCTGCTGGACATCCACCGACTCGGTGATGCACTGGTAGGGGTAATCGGAAATGCGCTTGAGCGAGATCATCCGCCCGGTCTCGCCCGCAAAGGCAGCGGAAGCGGCAGCGCCGCCCACGGCGTAGGCCTCGTTCACATCGGTGCGGCTGGCCAGATGGCTGGCGCAGCGCTGCAGCGTCGAGAACTCGATGGCGCGGCTCTTGCAGTTCAGCTTGTCGTGGATGAGGTCGGACAGATAGCGGCTGGTGCCGCTGAGGATGGCTTTGTGGCCGAAAGCGTCCAGCTGGCCTGCCGTGGACACGAGGTCGCACAGATAGGTGCCGTCGGCGGTCTTGACGCCCTCGCTGGCCGCGATGATGACGTTGGACTTCACCCGCTGCAGCTCATCCACTCTGGCGAGGAACTTGTCCTGGTCAAAGGGGACTTCCGGCAGAAGGATGAGGTCGGGGCCGTCGCTGTCGTCGCCGCCTGCGAGGCAGGCCGCACCGGCCAGCCATCCGGCGTGACGGCCCATGATCTCGGCCACAGTCACGCTGCGGATGTCGTAGACGGAGGAGTCACGGATGACTTCCTTGAGGATGGTGGCGATGTACTTGGCCGCAGAGCCGTAGCCGGGGGTGTGGTCGGTGAGGCAGAGGTCATTATCGATGGTCTTGGGTACACCGATAAAACGCACCGCACTGCCTACCTGTGCGCCGTAGCGGCTGAGCTTGGCGATGGTGTCCATCGAGTCGTTGCCGCCGATGTAGAACACCGCGCAGATGTCGTACTTGTCAAACAGGGTGAACAGCTTGACGTAGGGCGTGGAGTCCGCCTCCGGCTCGGGGAGCTTGTAGCGGCAGCTGCCCAGATAGCTGGACGGCGTGCGCTTGAGCAGCTCGATGCTGAGCCGGTCGTCCAGCAGGACGTTCAGCTCCACGAGTTCCTCTTTCAGCAGTCCCTCGATGCCGTACTTCATGCCGTAGACCTTGTCTGCGCCCAGACTGCAGGCGGCTTTATAGACGCCTGCGAGACTGGAATTGATGACGGCGGTAGGGCCGCCGCTCTGGCCGATGATGACATTCTTGGCCATGAGAACCTCCTTGTACCATTTACCGATAAATTGGACTTCCTGTGCGCCGCAGCACCGCTCCGCGCTGTCCCTGTTTCGCGGTCCGTACACCCTGCACAGTGTACAGACGGGGGAACAGCCAACAATCGATGACTGCAACTCGCACAAAAATTCTGGCAGGTCGTGCAAGCACTTCGAGAAATGTGTGCAAAAACCTGCTCTTCTTCTATTGTAACTGTTTTGCCTGTTGTATGCAAGCCCTAATTGGTTGCAGAGGCAAAAAAATTATGATAAAATAGGTGCTGCACAGCTCTGCCGGGCCGGAAAGCGGGGATAACCCGCCGACGCCCGGGCAGACTAAGAGCAGAACCAAACGAAAGCGGGAACACCTTTATGGGCATTTCACACGATTATCATAGCACGGGCAGGAGCCGCAGAGGCGGTCCCGGCGGAGTCATCCGGTTTGCGGGGGCCGTGGCCGGCATCCTGCTGGTGAGCTTCGCCATCACGGCCATCCTTGAGCACGGACAGGCACAGCCCGAAGAGCTGCCCACCGTGACGGCCAACGGCACGGCGCAGAACATTCTGGCTCCGCTGCCCATGCAGGGCGCGGCGGACAGCACCACCGACAGCGCCGTCAGCGGCGGGGAGAACGCAGCGGCAGACGGCACGCCCGCCGTGACCCTCGAGCAGTTCGGCCCGGCCCGTCAGACGGCGGGAGCCTACAGCGTCAAAGCCTACGACAGCAGCGTCATCCGCCAGCCTGCCAGCGGCCAGGTCGATTTGAGCTACTTCTCCGATGCCGCCTTCCTCGGTGACAGCCTGACGGTGGGCTTCTCCGACTATAAGATCAACCTCGGCGGTGCGCTCATCTGCGGCTACACCGGCGTCGGCCCGGACGCCATCGTCAACCGCAGCGCCGTCAAGAGCAGTGTGCGGGGCGAGGAAGTCGCGCTGGACGTGCTGGCCGCTGCTCAGCCCAAGAAGCTGTATATCCTTCTGGGTACCAACACCCTGACCACCGTGGGTGCGGCAGACCGCTTCCTCGCTTACTACGGCCAGATGCTGGATGTGCTGCGCCAGACGCTGGGGGAGGACTGCGTCATCTATGTTGAGTCCATCCCGCCCGTCCGCCCCGAGGCCGCAGCGGAAAAGCCGGGTCTTGCCTCGGACATCATCCGCTCGGTGAATGAGCAGCTGGCCCTGCTGGCCGCAGATAAGGGCTGTGTCTACCTCGATTTGTGGGAGACGCTGGCCGACGGCGAGGGTAACCTGAAAGAGGTGCTGGCTGCGCCAGACGGCGTCCACTTCTCGGCGGGCAACGGCTACGGTGCGTGGGTCACTTACCTGCGCAACCACGCCAAGTATTCTGCCGATAATGCATGGACACCCGGCAGTGCCTACGCAGGCTGAAATTTCAAAAATACAACGGCAAATGCCCTGAATCGCAGGATCCAGGGCATTTTTGCTGCAAAAAATCTCAAAAGAGAGTTTTATCGGACAGATGATTTGTAAAATAGGAGGCAGAAGAGAGCACGGCCAGAGGGAAGGACGGTAAAAATGAAGTACCTGTTTGTGACGCTCATGTGGAATGCCCGGGCCGAAATGCCCGGGCCGGGCGATATTTTTGCGGTCTGCTGTCAGTCTTACAGCCCGAATGGAATGACGCGGTACGGACGCTACACCCATCTGGACGACATGAGCGCCCTGACGCAGTGGACAAAAGATGCTGTTTACCACAACATCACGGTACTGGAAACAGCAAAGCCGCGAAAAGAGATTTTGAATACGGTAGCGGAGACCTTTCCGGCCTATGACGTTCTGGTCCTGTGGAGCCGGAAAGAATATGAGCTGTTCCGGCAGGCGATGCATGACTGCGGACATCGCCTCTGCACGGCGAAAGTCGTTCTGCTGGAAGAACTGCTGGGAGCAGTCGTCCGCCCCAGAAAGAGGGGCCGGGTGCCTTTTCAGCAGGTGCTGAGGGCGTTTCATGTCCAGACGACCCGGGAGACGTTTTACCAGCCGAAATACCGGGCGGGCTTTCTGCTTGAGCTGTGGGACAGGGTGAGCCAGCTTGCGGCGCAGAGCGAGGAGTGGACGCAGACAGAACTCTGCCTTAACCCCAGGACAAACACCGTCCACCTGCCGGGATGCAGTCATCTCGGCCTGACGGGCGGACAGCCCTGTACGCCGCAGGTGCTTCTGGAAGGTGCTGCCCTCTGCAGAGACTGCCAAAAGAAGAAGGCGCTGTATCTCTGGGAGATGGAACGGCTGCATGCAGTGAAGTTCCAGCCTCACACAGGTGCTCTGGGGACGCCGCAGAATTATCCGCCGGCACCGAAGCTGTTCTACCGGGAGGGCGACCCGCAAAAGCTTTACCATGACCGTGCCTGCCCCTGCTGCAAACCGTTCCGGGAGGGGCCGGACTATCTGCAGTGGAAGCCGCTTTTCGGGAGAGCCGATGCGGCGGCCCTCGGCCTGACGGCCTGCGACCGGTGTTCACCGCTGGGCATCCGGTATGGGCAGACCCGGACGCAGATAGAGTCCTTCTGCAGCCAGAGAGGGATGCAGTGTGTGCTGCGGGATGGCGAGATCGACGTCACGACGTCCATCGGCGGGTGGCGGCTCGTCTGGAAGGGAAAAGATAAGATCTGGCTCTATCACAAGAACACCCATAGGAGCCATCTGACTGAGAGTGAGGACATCCCCGGCTATCACAGTCAGGCCATTCACAAGAAGACCATCATGGAGTATTTGGAATACATCGTCCAGCACGACCTTTACCGGAAAAACAGTCCGCTCCCGGAGACGGGGAGTATCCCTGCCGCAAAACCGCCGGAGCCGACCCATCGGGGACACGGCCATCACCGGGACGCAAAGGGGGCAAAGCATTTCCAAAAGCACAAGACGAACAAGGTGAAGGTGAGCTCACTGGAAGAACTGCAGGCGCTGGCCCGGCAGAAAATGACCGGAGAAGAGGAATAAAGACAAACAAAAATCCCGCCCCCTGTACCAGTGATACGGAGGACGGGACGTTTTGTTTTTATGGAGAAGGGCAGAGGGACGAATTACTTCAGCTTGCTCTTGGCCTTCATGCGCTGCTCGTGGTTGAGGATCTGCTTGCGGATGCGCAGGTTCTCGGGAGTGACCTCCAGCAGCTCGTCCTGAGCCAGGAACTCGAGGCAGCCCTCGAGGCTCAGCTTGCTGATGGGGATGAGGCGCAGAGCGTCGTCAGAGCCGGAAGCACGGGTATTGGTCAGGTGCTTGGTCTTGCAGACGTTGACATCGACGTCCTCGCCGGAAGCGGTGTAGCCGATGACCATGCCCTCGTAGACCTTCTCGCCGGCGCCCACCAGCAGAGTGCCGCGCTGCTGAGCGTTGAACAGGCCGTAGGTGACGGCCTCGCCGGTCTCAAAGCTGACCAGAGAACCGGTGGAGCGGTTGGCGATCATGCCAGCCCAGACGTCATAGCCGTCGAAGATCTGGTTGATGATGCCTTCGCCGTGGGTATCGGTCAGGAACTGGTTGCGGTAGCCGAACAGGCCGCGGCTGGGCATCCGGAACTCCAGGCGGACACGGTCGGTGCCCAGGGACTCCATCTGCTGCAGGATGGCCTTGCGCTGGCCCAGACCGGTCATGACAGCACCCTGATACTGGGTGGGAACGTCGATGACAACGTGCTCCATGGGCTCGTAGGTCTTGCCGTCGATGACCTTGGTCAGAACGTGCGGGGGAGAGACCTGCAGCTCATAGCCTTCGCGGCGCATGGTCTCGATGAGGATGGACAGGTGCATCTCACCACGGCCCATGACACGGAAGGAATCGGTGGTGGCGGAATCCTCCACCTTCAGAGCGACGTCCTTCAGCAGCTCTTTCTGCAGACGGTCACGGATCTGGCGGCTGGTGACATACTTGCCCTCACGGCCGGCCAGCGGGCTGTCGTTGACGGAGAAGGTCATCTCGACGGTGGGGTCGTTGATCTTCACGAAGGGCAGCGGCTCAACCTGAGAGGGAGCACACAGCGTGTTGCCGATGGTGACATCGGGCAGGCCGGAGAATGCAACGATATCGCCTGCGGTGATGTTGTCGCAGGGCTGGCGGCCATTGGCCTGGAAATCGTACAGCTTGGTCAGGCGGCCGCGCATCTTCAGGTCGGGGTTGTGCCAGTCGCACACGACCACTTCCTCGCCGACCTTGGCAACGCCGTTCTGGATGCGGCCAATGCCGATGCGGCCAACGAACTCGTTGTAGTCAACAGAGGAGACCAGCATCTGGAAGGGAGCCTCGGGGTCGCCCTGAGGAGGCTGGATGGTGTCCAGCAGGGTGTCGAACAGGGGGATCAGGTCGGTGCCGGGCACATCGGGGTCCAGGCTTGCGGTGCCCTGACGGCCGCAGCAGAACAGGATGGGGCATTCCAGCTGCTCATCGGAAGCGCCCAGATCCATCAGCAGGTAAAGCACCTCATCGATGACTTCCTTGATGCGGGCATCGGGGCGGTCGATCTTGTTGATGGCAACCACCAGGCTCAGGTTCTGCTGCAGAGCCTTCTGCAGAACAAAACGGGTCTGGGGCATGCAGCCCTCGGCTGCATCGACCAGCAGCAGAACGCCGTTGACCATCTTCAGCACGCGCTCGACCTCGCCGCCGAAGTCGGCGTGGCCCGGGGTATCGACGATATTGATCTTGACGCCCTTGTAGGTGCAGGAGCAGTTCTTGGCCAGAATGGTGATGCCGCGCTCACGCTCGATATCGCCGCTGTCCATCACGCGCTCGGCCACGGCCTGATTGTCGCGGAAAGCGCCGCTCTGACGCAGCAAGGCATCCACCAGGGTGGTCTTGCCGTGGTCAACGTGAGCGATAATGGCAACGTTGCGCAAATCGTTACGAACCATAAATAACTACCTCTCTATTTTGAATCTCTGTAGAAGTTACGTCATACGAATAAAGTTTATCTCAGTTGGGGGTGGTTTGTCAAGATTGTATAAAAACTTTTTCAAAATTTCAGCGCTTTGCCCGATAACTCTTTACACGATTTGGGCAGATGGACGCGGCGAGTTATGCTATACTAAGGGTGCAAAACCGAACTGGGAGGTGTATCTATGAAGCTCACATTTTTGGGAGCCAACCACGAGGTCACGGGCAGCTGCACCCTGCTGGAAGCAGCTGGGCAGCGCTACCTCATCGACTGCGGCATGGAGCAGGGGAAGGATGTTTACGAGAACCAGCCCTTTCCTGTGGCACCGGGTGAAATTGACGGCGTGCTGGTGACCCATGCGCATATCGACCACGCGGGGCTTCTGCCGCAGCTCTATAAGGACGGCTTCCGGGGAAAAATCTACGCTACGCCTGCCACGTGCAGTCTGGCCGACGTTATGCTGCGCGACTCGGCGAACATTCAGGAATCCGAGGCCGCGTGGAAAACGCGCAAGGCTGAGCGTGCGGGCGAGCCGCCGGTCGAACCGCTGTACACCGTTGACGATGCGAAGGGCGCAGCGGCGTGCTTCCGTCCCTGCCGGTATGGCGAATGCGTGACAATTGCCGACGGCCTGCGCGTGCGCTTTTCCGATATCGGCCATCTGCTGGGCTCGGCCTGCATTGAGTTCTGGCTGCGGGAGGACGGCACCGAGAAAAAAATTGTGTTCTCCGGCGACGTCGGCAACATTGACCAGCCGATCCTGAACGATCCCCTGCCCGTCGCCGAGACGGACTATCTCGTTGTCGAGTCGACCTACGGCAACCGCCTGCACGACAAGCCCAAGGACGTGCGCGCGGAGCTGACAGAGGTTCTGCAGCGGGCGTTCGACCGCGGCGGCAGCGTCATTATCCCGGCTTTCGCCGTGGGCCGGACGCAGGAGCTTCTGTACCTGCTGCGCGAGATCAAGCAGAAAAAGCTTGTGCATGGACACGACGGTTTCCCGGTCTACCTTGACAGCCCGCTGGCCGAGGAGGCCACCAGCGTCTTTTTACAGTGCGATACCGACTGCTTTGACCCGGAGACGCAGAAGGTCCTGAAAAGCGGCCAGAACCCCATCTGGTGCCCGGGGCTGCAGCTTGCGCTCACGGCGGAGGATTCCAAGGCCATCAACAGCGATCCCCGGCCCAAGGTCATCCTGTCCGCCAGCGGCATGTGCGACGCGGGCCGCATCCGGCACCACCTGAAGCACAACCTCTGGATAGCGGAGAACATCATTCTTATCGCGGGCTATCAGTCCAAGGGCACGCTGGGACGGGCATTGCTGGACGGCGTGAAGGAGGTCCGGCTGTTCGGCGAGGATATCGCCGTAAACGCCGAGATCGCCGTCCTGCACGGCACAAGCGGTCACGCAGACCAGAAGGGCCTTTTCAATTGGGTCGAGGCATTTGCAAAAAAGCCGGAGACGATTTTCGTCAACCACGGCGATACCGAGGCCTGCGAAGCGTTTCAGGCGCTTTTGCAGGAAAAGGGGTATGTCGCTGTCGCGCCGTTCTCAGGCGCGGAATTTGACCTGCTTTCCGGCAAATTCCTTGCGTTCCCGGCCGGCCGCCCGATTGCCAAGCGCGGCGCGGCACGGAAGAAGGGCGTCTTCGACGCGCTCATCGCAGCGGCGCAGCGCCTGCTTCTTGTGGCGCAGAGCTGCAGGGAGCGCCCGAACCGCGATCTGACCCGCTTCACCGCGCAGATCCAGGCGCTCATCGACAGGTGGGAGAAATAAAACGTTGGAAATCAATTATTATAAGCCCTGCCCGGAATACGACCGCTGCTGTGAGCTGATCGACCGATACTGGGAAGCCGGAGAATATGAAGCCTGCTTCAAGGGGCATCTGGAATTGGCCGAACAGGGCTATCCGCTGGCCGAGTGTCAGGTCGGCTGGTTCTATCTGAAGGGGCAGGGCGTTCCGCAGGACGACGCGAACGCGTTCTATTGGACAAAGCGCGCCGCAGAGCATGGCGACTGGGACGCGCAGTATAATCTCGGAACGTCACGCGCAATACCTCATGGGACTTCTGTACCGCGACGGTGGGCTGTTGGTGCCGGACGCAGAGCAGGCAAAACGCTGGTATATCGCTGCTGCCCGGCAGGGACAGGATGAGGCACTTGAAAAATGCCGTGCTGAAGGGCTTTCATGGGAATAGACTGACGCACCGGTGCGACAGCGCCCGACGTCTCCCCTACCGGCCCGCAGCCTCTGAAGCTTTACACCGCAGACGAACAGCGACGGACGCATATCGCCTCCCCTTACGCAAGGGGAGGCGACTTTTTGTCGGTTCAGGCTTTTTTGCCGGCGAGAGACTTGCGGTATTTTTCGCTTTCCCAGTTGGCAATGAACTTCTTCGCGGCTTCGCCCATGGTGGAAAGCTCGTAACCCGCCTTGCGGATGTGCTCCATGACGAAGAAGACTGCCGTGAGTGTTTCGGTCAGCGTCAGGGCCTTTTTCGCGTCCATCTGCATGAGCAGCTCGCCCGTTTTGCTGCTGGCGACGGCCTGTCCGGCTCCAAGCGTTTCCTGATCCAGATAGAACGTATCCGTCAGGAAGACCATCTGGTCGGGATACAGCGGCTGCGTCATGAGAAATTCCTGCGTATAGCCGCCGGTTCGGAACTGACCTGCCAGATACGGCACATCGGCGGCGTAAATGCCTGCGGCCATTTCGCGCACGGCGATCTTCGGGAAGCTTGTACCGGACAGGCCGAACATCCGTGCCAGCCGCTCGTTTGCGTCAGTGTGAATCGCAAGCGCGGTATCCGGGTCGTCGTCATGGACGATGATGCCGTGGTTCTGCATGAGGATGACGGACGGGACTTTGCCGGTTTCTTTTTCCACGCGGCGCAGCTCGTCGCGGATGGCGAAGGTCAGATTCGCACCGGGATCGGTGTAGGGCACCCAGCCCCAGGTGTAATTTGCTCCGGCGAACGCCTGCGCCGCGATTGGACGGCAGGCTGTGGAGCAGGCCGCAAGGTTGGCATAGACGCTGTGCGTGTGCACCACGAAGGTTTTCAGGATGGAGTGAAAGCCCGCTTCGACGGACGGCCGCAGGTCGGCAAGGCCGTCAATATGCCGGATATCGGCCTTGGCACGGGCGGAGCCCTCTTTTTCCACGTCCGCAAGCGCGGACGGCTCGGTCGTGAGATAGAAATTGCGCAGATCAGCCCCGTCCAGAACGGCATAGGCCTTATCAGGGCGGATGTCAGACAGGCAGAAGCCGGAGGCTTTGATCGCCATCAGCCCGCCGGGCAGCTTGACGGAGGTATTTCCTCCGCCGCCCTGCACATAGTCGGCGCGTGCGCCCGCAGCCTGCGAGACGCGGGCAAAATCAGAAAGCAGCTTTGCGTGTTCTTCAAAAAACAT
>OLOI01003052.1_pt1 | contig 10828 bp, 9 predicted proteins | sample 1672131 | NCBI WGS metagenome assembly OLOI01 (sample SAMEA3136651, study PRJEB25190) | human gut metagenome | reverse complement strand
CCGGCATCACCGTTATCGATACGAGCAATTCCGAGTGGTACGCCGTGCGTCTCTCGAACGGCTCTACAGGTTATATCTACGCCGAGTATATTTCCATGTCTACCGGCGGCAGCACAAGCAACGGGGAAGAACGCAGTGCCAAAACGACGGAATATGTGAATTTTCGTTCCGGACCGGGCACAAATTACAACTCTAAAGGCGTCATTGCATTAGGCACCACCGTTACGGTCACCGACACGAGCAATTCCGAGTGGTACGCCGTGCGCCTCTCGAACGGCTCTACGGGCTACATTTTTGCACAGTATTTGAAGCTGAACAGTTCTTCCTCCGCAACGGCAACGCCCGCACCGACACAGGCACCGAGCGGTTCCGAACAAAGCGCGAAAACGACGGAATACGTAAACTTCCGTTCCGGCCCCGGCACGAATTACAGCTCTAAAGGCGTTATCGCTTCCGGCACAACCGTCACGGTCACAGATAGGAGCAACTCTCAGTGGTATGCCGTGCGCCTTGCAAACGGCTCCACGGGCTACATCTTTGCACAGTATTTGAAGGTCACCGGCACGTCGTCCGCAACGCCTACACCTACGCAGGCACCGTCCAATGATGGCACTGTGCAGGCTAAGCTCACCGCAGACGTAAACCTGCGCCGCGGTGCAGGTACGAATTACGGCGTCATCAAGGTCATCGGCACCGGCACCACCGTTACGGTCACGGACGCGTCGAACAGCCAGTGGTACAAGGTAAAGCTTTCGGACGGCACAGAGGGCTATCTGTTCTCCGAATATCTGAAAGTTACTTCCGGCAATATTGATTCTGCCAAGCCTTCCGCAACGCCCACGCCGACCCCGGCGCCGAGCAACGGAACCGTACAGGCCAAGACCACATCCGATTTAAATGTGCGCAAAGGCCCCGGCACAAGCTATGGCATCATCAAGGTTATCGATATGAACGTTAACGTTACCGTTACGGAAGCCACAAACAGCAGCTGGTACAAAGTGAAGCTTTCCGACGGTACAGAGGGCTACCTTGCTGCGCAGTACTTGAAGATTACCTCCGGCGATATCAACTCCGTAAAGCCCGGTAACAGTGGAGATGATAACACCAATAACGGCAACAACTCCAATGCACCCGCAACAGACGAATACGTCCGCGTTACGGTCGGCCTCAACCTGCGTTCCGAGCCGAACACGAGCTGTAAAGTACTCACCGTTTTGAGCACCGGCACCGTGCTGAACGTGCTTGACCGCAAAACGAGCGGCTGGGTGCATGTGCGTACGACCGGCGGCGCAGAGGGCTATGTCTCGGCAGAATATGTCACAGCATATGACCCGTCTTCGTCCAGTGCATCGATCTCTGTTTCTTCCGTCGATCTCGCACAGTATAAGACCATCTACATTCAGGCTTCTTCTTCCGGCTCTGTCACGTGGGAGAGCAGTGATGCTTCCGTTGCAACGGCAAAAGCCGGTGTTTCCGGTCAGCTCTTCATTTACGGCGCTGCGCCGGGCACGGCCAAGATCACCGCAAAGAGCGCAAATGGCACTGCACTTGCCACCGTTTCCGTCACGGTCTCCGCGCCGGAAGCTGTCCGCTTTGCGTACACAACACCGAATATTATCACAGCCGGTTCATCCTTCAATTTGAAGGCGGTTACGGATACGCAGAAATCCGCCGTGCGCTTTGAGATTGATGGCGTCGGCACCTACGATACCACGTCCTACGATTCCGAAAGTCAGGGCGACAACAACGTCCGTATTTTCTCTGCTTCGGCTACAATCAGTACACCTGGCACCTACACGGTGCGTGCGTATTCGTCTTCCGGCGGCGGTTATTCCTCCGATTACAGAGAGTTCACCATCCTCGTCGTCTCTACAACGGATTCCGATACGACAACAGGCGAGAGCCGCCGCGTAAGTGACAGTATGCTCGACAACATCGCCTCTTATGAAGGCTATGTCCCACAGGTTTCGCCGGACACGCTTGCCGGCAATATCCCGACCGTCGGCTACGGTTACGTTGTTTCCAAGAACACCACATTCTACAATAACCTGACCCGCTCGGAAGCAAAGGCCATGCTGGCCGATACCGTCAACCGCGGCTCTTACACCACAGAGATCAACCGTTTCATCTCGAGCAACGGCCTTTTGATGAGCCAGTGCCAGTTTGATGCGCTTGCAAGCTTCTCTTACAATGTCGGCGCAGGCTACTGGAACGGCTCCGGCAACTGCTACGTGCGTACAGTCATCATGAACACCGTTGTTCCGCCGCAGGATCTGTCTTCTTCCAATCCGTACGGCGGTAAGGTAACGGCTTCCACACTACCCATGTATCAGGACCACAGCGCTTCTTCCACGCAGATTACTACGCTTAAGATCAGCACAAGTGTGAACATCCTCGATTATTACCGCGACTCAAGCACGAAGCAGAGCTGGTACAAGGTCTCTGCAAGCGGCAAGAGCGGTTGGGTGCGCGCAGGCGATGTTGCTTTCAACAGCACCTCTGGTCTCACGCATGACCTGAACTATGTGGACGCCTACACATTCGGCAGCAATCTGCTGGATTGGCATGTGGCAGGCGGCAACTGCTACATCGGCCTGTATTATAGACGCCTTGCAGAAGCTAAGGTATTCTCCTACGGCAACTACGCCGAGGCATCGCCCTCTAACGGCAACTATAAGAAGAATACATACGGTTACAAAGTCCCGAGCTGTCTGTAAAGCTAAATTACTTTTCATAGTCCTAAAATTAAGCTGTGCATTCTAATGGAGTGCACAGCTTTTCTTTATATGCTCGGCAATATGTAAAGTTTTACCACTTTACGTGTTATTTATAAAACGGCAAGCCGACTGCTTTCACTCAGTCGGCTTGCTTTTATATTATGCGATCGACCGATCAGCAGCCACAGCCGCCGCAGCCGTTGTTGCAGCCACCACAGTTGTTGCAGCCGCAATCGTTACCGCAGCCACAGCCGCCGCAGCACAAGAGGATCAGTATGATAATGATGATCCAAGAGCAACCTCCGCCAAAACCGTTACACATGATTGAACGCCTCCTTTCGTTTACAGTACAGAATATGAAAGTGGGGGAAATGTGTGATGGTCAAAACAAAACTTCAAAAACTTTTTAAATTTAGGCGTTTCAGTTAGTATTATTGAGAAATAATTTTAAATAGAGAGATAATTTAATGTAATTCCTGAAAATCGTCTAAAATCACGCTTGACAATATATCCATTTTGCTTATAATTAAAGTCAAAGAAAGTCAAAGGCAAAGAAAGGACAAGAGGCGATCAGAAATGCGAATCAGCGACAGCGTTGCGAATTACATCTTACAAATGCTCAATGATGAAAACGGCATCGCGGAGATCCAGCGTAATGAGCTTGCAAACACGCTGGGCTGCGTACCGAGCCAAATCAACTACGTCATCACGTCCCGTTTCACACCGGAGCAGGGATATATCGTAGAGAGCAGGCGAGGCGGCGGCGGTTACATTCGCATCATTCGCCGGAGCATGACAAAATCCGATTTAATCATGCACATTGTCAATTCCATCGGGCCTAAGCTGGACGCAGCTTCTATGCGCGCCATGCTGCGGAATCTTGTGGAAACGGGCGTTGCGTCCGAATCCGACGCTCACCTGATGATGGCAGGGCTTTCGGATTCGGCACTTGCACCGGCGCCAAAAGAAATTCGAGATCAACTGCGGGCATCGATCTTCAAAAACATGTTGCTCGTACTAAATGTATAAAAAGCCATTTTGAAAGGACGGGATGACTTATGATGTGTCAGAACTGCGGAAAGAATCCGGCAACGACCCACATTAAAACCATCGTCAACGGCAAGTTGGCGGAATATGACCTTTGCTCGGAATGTGCAAGGGCAAAAGGCTACAAGAGCTTTTTTAACTTTGATGATATGGACTTTGATTTCAACAATCTGCTCGGCAGCTTCATCGGTGCGCCGACCGGGCGCAGTAATGCGCTGCGCTGCCCGAAATGCGGTGCTTCCTTTGAGGAGATTGCAGAAAGCGGCAAGATCGGCTGCGCAGAGTGTTACAATGTGTTCCGTGACCGCTTGATGCCGACTATCCACCGCATCCACGGTGCAGCAAAGCACAAGGGCAAAGTACCCGGAAGCAATGCGCTGCGCATTGTGGAACCGGCAGGTAAGATTACCGTTGTGGAAGAATCCACGCCGATTGAAAAGAAACGTGCGGAACTGAAAGAAGCAATCGAAAAGCAGGACTTCGAGCATGCAGCTGAGCTGCGTGACGAAATCAAAGAAATGGAGAAAGGAGATGGGAACCATGCTTAACGAAGAAAAGAAATGGTATGAAAAAGCAGGTAAAGAAAGTGACGTTGTCATCAGCACGCGTGTGCGTCTGGCAAGAAACCTTGCAGATATGCCGTTCCCAAACCGCATGACGCCTGACCAGAAAGCAGCCGTAGAGCACCGCGTACGCGATGCGATCCTCAGCGGCAACAGCGCCATCGCATCGGATTTCGACTTCGTGCAGATGGATGACCTCAGCAACGAGCAGGCGGTGTCACTTGTGGAACGCCACATCGTCAGCCCGGAGTTCATCGCAAACGCAAAGGGACGCGGATTCCTCATCTCAAAGGACGAGCGCATCTCTATTATGGTGAACGAAGAAGACCACGTGCGTATTCAAGTGCTGCATGAGGGCCTTGCGCTCAGCGAAGCTGCCGAAATGGCAGACCGCATCGATACGCTTTTAAACGAATCGCTGCGTTTTGCGTTTGATTCCGAGCTCGGCTACCTCACCCAGTGCCCGACGAACCTCGGCACCGGCATGCGGGCCTCTGTGATGCTGCATCTGCCGGCACTCACCGAAAACGGCGCAATGTCCAGAATCTCCACGAATCTTTCGAAGCTCGGCCTTGTGATCCGCGGTACATACGGAGAAGGCAGCAATGTCATCGGCGCCATGTATCAGCTTTCAAACCAGATTACACTGGGTCTCAGCGAAAAAGAGGCTGTGGAAAACTTGCAGAACATTACGATGCAGCTCATTTCCGAAGAGCGCAAAACGCGTGCTTCGCTCAGCAAGAACATCAATGTGCAGGACAAAGTAGGCCGCTCCGCCGGCGTGCTGAAAAACGCACGGTTGCTTTCCTGCGATGAATATATGAAGCTTATCTCCAATGTGCGTTTCGGCATTGCAGAAAAGCTCTTAAGCGGTATAACGCTTGAAGATATTCACACACTGACCGTAGCGGTACAGCCGGCCACCATGGCAGCCGCACACGGCAGCAACCTTTCGGCGGGGCAAAGAGACATTCTCCGCGCAGACGAGGTGCGCAAAGCCCTCAAAGCGCTTCAATAACAGAAAATCAGTAAAGAGAACTGCGATACGGCAGTGATCGAAAGGACGGGAATTTATATGTATAGATTCACAGGTTTTACAGAGAAAGCAAACAATGCCATGAACCGCGCCATCGAAAAGGCGGAGGAACTTGGCCACAATTACATCGGCAGTGAGCACGTGCTCTACGGCTTGATTGCAGAGGGCAGCGGCGTTGCGTTCAACGTGCTGAATAAGCTCGGCATCACGGCAGACGATTACGAACGCCTGATGCAGGAGAAGATTGGCACTTCTTCGCCGACGAACCTCACCACCGCATATTTCACCCCGCGCACAAAGCGTATTTTGCAGATGGCAAAGCTCGCGGCCTCCAAGCTCGGCAGTAACTACGTCGGCACGGAGCACCTGCTCATCGCCATCATTGAAGACGGTGAAAGCTTTGCGGTGCGTTTCCTGCAAATGCTCGGCGTTGACCCGCAAAGCGTTGCGAATGCGTTGTCCTCGGCGCTTTCCGACGGTTATACCGTCGATAAAGCTTCCGGCAATGCGTACCCGAAGGACGAAAACGGCGAAAAGGAAGGCGGCAGTGCACTTGAAAAGTTTGGCCGCGACCTGACAAAGCTCGCAGCCGAAGGCAAGATTGACCCGGTCATCGGCCGTCATAACGAAATTGAACGTGTCATTCAGATCTTGTCTCGTCGTACGAAGAATAATCCGGTGCTCATCGGTGAACCGGGCGTCGGCAAGACCGCCGTTGCGGAAGGCTTGGCGCTGAAGATTCATGAAGGCGAGGTGCCGGAGCTGCTGAAAGGCAAGCGTCTGGTGGCTCTTGATCTTACCGGTATGGTCGCAGGCTCTAAGTACCGTGGCGATTTTGAAGAGCGTATCAAGTCCGCCATCGACGAAGTGAAGAAGGACGGCAACGTCATTTTGTTCATCGATGAGCTGCACACCATCATTGGTGCAGGCTCCGCAGAGGGCTCTGCCGATGCCGCCAATATCTTAAAGCCGGCTCTGGCGCGCGGTGACTTCCAGGTCATCGGTGCGACGACCATCAACGAGTACAGAAAGTACATTGAAAAAGACGCCGCGTTGGAGCGTCGTTTCCAGCCGGTACATGTCGGTGAGCCGACCGAAGAAGAAGCGGTGCAAATCCTTGAAGGTCTGAAAGATCGCTACGAGGCGCACCATAAAGTACAGATTACCGACGAAGCCATTGAGAGCGCCGTTAAGCTCTCCTCGCGCTACATTGCAGACCGTTACCTGCCGGATAAGGCCATCGACCTCGTCGATGAAGCGGCGTCCCGTGTGCGCCTCAGAACATTCACTGCGCCGGAAGACCTGCAGGAGATGGAAAAGCGCATCAAGGAAGTCGAGATTGATAAGGCGGCTGCCGTCAACGAGCAGGACTTCGAGCGCGCGGCCGAGTTGCGTGATAAGCAGAAAGCCCTTACAGATGAGCTGGAGCAGAAAAAGAACGAGTGGGCTGCAAAGAATGAGCGCAGCAATAGCGTCGTGAAGGCAGAAGACATCGCCGAGATCGTCGCCATGTGGACCGGCATCCCGGTCGTACAGCTGACGCAGGAAGAAAGCGAGCGCCTGCTGCATCTTGAAGATACGCTGCACAAGCGTGTCATCGGTCAGGATGAAGCCGTCACGGCCATTGCAAAGGCCATCCGCCGCGGCAGAGTCGGCCTGAAAGATAAGAATCGCCCCATCGGCTCGTTCATTTTCCTCGGCCCGACCGGCGTAGGCAAGACTGAGCTGTGCAAGGCGCTTGCGGAAGCCATGTTCGGTGACGAAAAGGCCATGATCCGTCTCGATATGTCGGAGTACATGGAGAAGCACACGGTGTCTCGTCTCGTCGGTTCGCCTCCGGGATATGTAGGCTTTGATGAGGGCGGTCAGCTGACCGAGGCAGTGCGCCGCAAGCCGTATTCCGTTGTGCTGTTTGATGAGATCGAAAAGGCACACCCGGATGTCTTCAACATGCTGCTGCAAATTCTCGATGACGGCCGTCTGACGGATTCGCAGGGCAAGGTGGTCAGCTTCAAGAACACCATCATCATCATGACCTCCAACATCGGTGCGCGTCTCATTACAGAGAAGCAGCAAGAGCGTCTCGGCTTTGCCACCGCGGACAACAAGTCGACAGAAGAAGACAGCGCAGTCGCCGATTTCGAGCGCACAAAAGAGCTCGTCATGGGTGAGCTGAAGAAGGTGTTCCGTCCGGAATTCATCAACCGTGTCGATGACATTATTGTGTTCCGTAAGCTCCTGCACGACGACATTCAGAAAATCGCCGGCAAAATGCTCGAGGGTCTTAAGGGTCAGCTGCGCGACATGGACATCGCGGTCGAGTTCACCCCGGCTGCTGTGGAAGCTGTTGCAAACGCCGGTTTTGACCCGGTTTACGGTGCAAGACCGCTGCGCAGAGCGATCCGCAGCAAGATGGAAGACCCGATTTCCGAAGAGATGCTCGAGGGCAACATGAAAGCGGGCGGCTCGTATGTCTGCGACTTCAAAGACGGTAAGTACGTCATTGAAGACAAGGCAAAGAAGAGCGGCGACGAAAAGTCGAGCGAAAGCGAAGCAAAGTAATCACACCCGTTAAGGCAAATGTCCTTTAAAGGCACATAGAAAGGCGGTCTGCCGGGTAGAAAATTATCCGTGCAGACCGCCTTTTGCTGCCCTAAATCACGCAAACACCGTCTCAATGTGCTTTGCGCACTCGGGCGGAGAATACGTGAACTTATCAATATGGTCGCCCTGAAAGAAATATACAGGCGGCTCGGGTTTATAGGTGTAATCAAAGCATTCCACAAGCACGAGCTTCACCTTCATGCGGTTCGGCAGAATACTTTTGATGAACACGCTGGCCTGCTGTCCGGCATGGACGTTTTCTTTCAGCTCGGCAAGTCCTGCAAGGTTTGGGGTCAGCTCCACAAAAATGCCGTAGCTTTCCACGCTGCGCACGATACCTGCGACCGTTTCGCCGACACGAAAGCGCTCCGCGTTTTCCGTCCACGTGCCGAGCAGCTCGCGGTGGCTGAGCGTAATGCGGTTCTCGTCCTTCATGCGCACCACGGCGCGAATATCCATGCCGACCGTGAACCGCTCCTTCGGGTGGTCGATGCGCGAAACAGAAATGGCATCGATAGGCAGTAGGGAAACAATACCGCAGCCGATATCCGCAAACGCACCGAACGGCTCCAAATGCGTGATGCGCACCGGGATCACATCGCCGCAGGTAAGCCCCGCTATGTACTCTGCCATGCAGCGCTCCTGTGCTTTTCGACGCGACAACACCGCTGTGATCCTGCCGAACGCATCACGAATAAAATCCGTGATGATAAAGCACACAGGCTTATTCACACGTGAAATGATGGCGATGTCCCGCACGGTGCCCTCGCGTATGCCGAGCGCGCCTTCTTCGCGCGGGATAATGCCCCGCATACATTTGAGATCTACAATGAGGTTGTGCTCGTTGTCGCAGATGATACTGCGCGCCTCTAAGATCTTTCCGTCGCGCATTGCGTCGGAGAGGGCGGCAGGCGTCTGCATACTGGCTTTGTTTTCCGCTTTGTCGATCAAATGACCTTCCGGGTAAAATTTCATGTACTTCACTCCTTTTTAAGGCCGTGCCGCGCAAAAAACGCTTTCGGCTGCGCCTTAACTACGCCGAAGTATATGAACCTAAACTTTCATTTATGCGTTTCTGAACTTTTCATGAAGATAAACAAAAGGGCTTGCATGTTTTTACCGTGTATATTAAAATAGATATACAGATGCAAAGTATGTCTTTGCAAAAGAAAGGAAACAGAAAAAATGAAGAAAATGAAACTGCTGTGTGCGGCGTTGACCGTAATCATGCTGCTCACAGCTTGCTCCGGCAGCACCTCTTCTGCCGCAGAAAAGGTCATCGGCACTACGGATAAAGTTGTTGCGGCAGATACCTTAAAACCCTTGGCAAAGGCCGACAAAGAAAAGCTCGGCTATCAGCTCGATATGCCGGAAAAAGGCGAGGAGATTTGTGTGCTGACAACGAACTACGGCACCATTCGCATGCGCTTTTTCCCGGATGCCGCACCGAAAGCCGTGTACAGCTTTAAATCTCTGGCGCTTTCCGGCTACTATGACGGCGTCACTTTCCACCGCGTCATCGATGACTTCATGATTCAGGGCGGTGACCCGCTTGGCAACGGAACCGGCGGCGAGAGCATTTGGGGTGAGAATTATGACGACGAATTTCACGAAAACCTCGTCAACATCACCGGCGCGGTCTCTTGTGCAAACAGCGGTGCCAACACAAACGGCAGCCAGTTTTTTATAAACTGCACGGAACCGGGCAAAATAGACTGGGATACCTACGACCAGTATTATCAGGTCTATAAATCTGCACCGGAAAAGTTCACCTCCATGTACGGCGGCACGCTCGATATGGACAAAGTAACGGATGCCTACAAAGAACTTTACGATAAAAACGGCGGCAACACACACCTTGACGGTGCATATTCCACCGCAGGTACCGGACACACCGTGTTCGCACAGGTATTTGACGGCATGGACGTGGTGCGCAGCATCATGGGCGTTGAGACCGACTCGAACGATAAGCCGCTTGAAGACGTCACCATTCTCTCCGCAGAAATCGTACCCTACGAATAAATTTCTTAAACAAATTTAGTATAATCCCAAATCATTTTAAGGAGGAAGTTTCCATGGCAATCGTACATCCCACAGCTGAAAATTTCGACGCATTGATCCGCGATAACAAGCTTGTTCTTGTAGCCTTTTTTGCAACATGGTGCGGCCCGTGCAAAATGATCGCACCGTTCATTGAGGAAGTTGCAGAAGAATACGAGGGCAAGGCCGTCGTCGCGAAGATCGACGTTGACGAAGCGCAGGAAATCGCCGCCGAATACGGCATCTCCAGCATTCCGACCGTCATCCTCTTTAAAGACGGCGCCCCCATCCACACCGAAGTCGGCGCACACGATAAGGCTTTTTACGCAAACCTCATCGAAATGCACCTGTGAGGCCGCGCCATGTTCACCTTTGAACGCAAAGCGAATTACTACGAGACCGACCAAATGGGCATCGTGCACCACTCGAATTACATTCGTTGGTTTGAGGAAGCCCGCTTGGAGATGCTACGCGCTATGGGATTGCCGTACAAAAAAATGGAAGATAACGGCATTCTGATCCCCGTGCTGGATGTTTCGTGCAGCTACAAGCACCCAATTCGCTTTGATGAGACGCTTGTGCTTACACTGCGCATTCAAAACTACAACGGTGTACGCTTTGAAATGGCGTATGAGGGGCACAGCAAGGAGACCGGGCTTTTGAGTTGCACCGGTACTTCGCAGCACTGCTTCACAACACCCGCGTTAAAGCCGATCCGTATGCAGAAGCATTTTCCCGCATGGCATGAAGTATTTCTTCAGGCCGCAGAGCAGGACAAAGCAGAGTAATTCAAAACACAAAAATGCCCGCCAGATCGGAAG
>OLOI01003048.1_pt1 | contig 10834 bp, 11 predicted proteins | sample 1672131 | NCBI WGS metagenome assembly OLOI01 (sample SAMEA3136651, study PRJEB25190) | human gut metagenome | reverse complement strand
AGTGATGATGGACAAATTACAAAAATTTTGTGTCATTAGCTTGACACAAGGGGGGCGCCACGCGGACAATACGGTAGATCTTCAGGAGTTCATGATCATGCCGGTGGGAGCGGAAAGCTTTCGGGAGGCAGTACGCATGGGAGCGGAGATCTATCAGCGCTTGAAGATCCTTTTAAAACACAAGGGGCTGTCTACCGCGGTCGGTGATGAGGGCGGTTTCGCGCCGGATCTGGAAAGCGCGGAACAGGTGCTGGAATTTCTGACAGAAGCGATTGAAGACGCAGGATACACACCGGGAAGCGATGTGGTATTTGCCATTGATGCGGCGGCAAGTGAACTGTATGATGAGGACCGGGAAGGGTACTATTTTCCCGGGGAGAGCCGGATGCAGGGAAATGAGGTTGTGCGGACATCCACAGAGATGATTGCATATTATGAAAACCTGCTGGATCGCTTCCCGATTGTTTCGATTGAAGATGGTCTGGAAGAAGAGGACTGGGAAGGCTGGACGGAGATGACCCGGAGGCTTGGAAACCGGGTACAGCTGGTGGGAGACGATCTCTTTGTGACCAATAAAAAGCGGCTGAACTGTGGCATCCGCCTGGATGCTGCCAATGCGATCCTTGTAAAGGTGAATCAGATCGGAACCCTGACAGAAGCTCTCGAAGCGGTAGAGATGGCGTACCGTTTCGGATACCGTGCGATTATTTCCCATCGTTCCGGAGAGACAGAAGATTCTTTTATCGCAGATCTTGCGGTAGCCTGTGGCAGCGGACAGATCAAGACCGGTGCGCCGTGCAGGTCAGACCGCAATGCAAAATATAACCAGCTGTTGCGTATCGAGGATTATCTGGGTAAAACGGCGGTGTATGAGAATCCTTTTTGCCATCCAACCGGCAAATCGAACAGATAAATAAGCAAAAATAAAGAAATTCGTACAAATTGCAGGAAAAGGTTGAAATTAAGAATCCCCTATGGTAAAATAAATGAGGTTGACCATAGGAGGTGTAATTGTGAACATTTTACGGATTGTATTGACGGTTATTTTTGTAATCGATTGTATAGGTTTGACAGTAGTTGTCCTGATGCAGGAAGGAAAACAGAAAGGTCTGGGAGCTATTTCCGGTATGGCAGATTCTTACTGGGGACAGAATAAAGGTCGTTCCATGGAAGGTCATTTGGTACTGGCTACAAAGATCATGGCTATTCTGTTTATGGTACTGGCAATCGTATTAAATATGAATTTTTAATTGGCGTGAAAAAGAACACTCTTGCAACTCTTTGCAAGGGTGTTTTTGCACATAAAGGGAAAAGAACATGAGAACAAATAATAAAAAGTTAAAAAACAGAAAAAAACTGCTTCTGGATTTCGTATCTAATAAGGAATATCAGCCGATGCGCGCAAAAGATATTGCGATGTTGCTGCAGATTCCGAAAGGAAAACGATCCGAACTTTTTCAGGTTCTGGATGAACTGGAGGCAGAAGGAAAAATTACCTGTAAAAAAGGAAAATACGAGAAAGTACGGAAAAGTGCTGCGGCAAATCCATCTGCACAGGAACTGTTAGAGGGAACGTTTATTGCTCATCCGAAAGGATTTGGCTTTGTGGAACTGGAAGATCAGGAAGAAGATCTGTATATTCCGCAGGACGATACCATGGGTGCTTTCCATAAAGACCGGGTACAGGTGAAAGTAAAAGAAGAACGAACCGGTCAGCGCCGGGAGGGAACCATTGTCCAGATCCTTGGACATGGAATCACGGAAGTGGTCGGTACATTTGAAAAAAGCAAAAATTATGGATTTGTGATTCCGGATAATCAGAAAATCCAACAGGATATTTTTATTCCGAGAGAACACACGCTGGGAGCGAACGATGGCGATAAAGTTGTGGCAAAGATTACTTCCTACGGCGGAAAGAATAAGAATCCGGAGGGAAGAGTGCAGGAAGTGCTGGGAGCACAGGGCGCACCGGGCATCGACGTACTTTCTATTGCGAGAGCGTATGAACTTCCGATGGATTTTCCGGTAAAAGTGGCAAACCAGGCGGATCGCGTGCCGGATCATGTGATCGAAGGGGATTTTCAGGGACGTATGGATCTGAGAAACTGGACGGTTGTTACCATTGACGGAGAAGATGCGAAAGATCTGGATGATGGAATTTCTCTGACAAAAGATGGAAATATCTATCATCTTGGTGTGCATATCGCAGATGTCACCAATTATGTGCAGGGCGGAAGTGCCCTCGACCGGGAAGCGCTGCGCCGTGGAACCAGCGTGTATCTGGTAGACCGTGTGATTCCGATGCTTCCGAAACGTCTGTCCAACGGGATCTGTTCTCTGAATCAGGGGGAAGACCGACTGGCACTCAGCTGTCTGATGGATATTGACGCGCAGGGAAATGTGGTCAGTCATAAGATTGCAGAGACCGTCATCTGTGTCGATCGCCGGATGACTTATACGGCAGTGAAGAAGATCCTGGAAGGCGATGCAGATCTTCGAAGAGAATATCAGGATTTTGTGCCGCTGTTTCATCATATGAAAGATCTGTCTGCGATCCTTCGGAAAAAGAGAAGCAACCGCGGCTCCATTGATTTTGATTTTCCGGAGAGTAAAGTGTATCTGGATGAGATGGGAAGACCGGTGGAGATCAAAGCGTATGAGCAGAATGTAGCGACAAAGATCATTGAGGATTTTATGCTTCTTGCCAATGAAACGGTGGCAAAAGAATACTGTGAGCGAGAGATTCCATTTTTATACCGTACCCATGAGAATCCGGACAGTGATAAGATGGAAAAAGTACTGACCTTTATCCGTAATCAGGATATTCCGGTACACAAGTCACACGAAGAAATTACACCATTAGAAGTCCAGGAGATTCTGAATGAGATCGAAGGAGAACCTACCGAGCCACTGATCAGCCGTCTGTTACTTCGTTCAATGAAACAGGCAAGATATACGACAGGCTGCAGCGGACATTTCGGACTGGCAGCAAAGCATTACTGTCATTTTACTTCACCGATCCGAAGATATCCTGATCTTCAGATTCACCGGATCATCAAAGAAACGATCCGCGGTCGGATGAATCAGGAGAAAAAGATGTATTATGCACAGATTCTCGGGGATGTGGCAGATAAAACCAGTGCGCTGGAACGCAGAGCCGAAGAGGTAGAACGGGAAACCATAAAACTGAAAAAGGCAGAATACATGGAAACCAGACTGGGACAGAACTATGAGGGTATTATTTCCGGAGTCACCGGTTGGGGGCTGTATGTGGAACTGCCGAATACGGTGGAAGGTCTGGTGCATATCAGTACACTGATGGATGATTACTATCACTTTGATGAGGAAACATACTGTCTGGTGGGCGAAAAGACCGGACACACGTACCGTCTGGGACAGAAAGTGACGGTAAAAGTATCACAGGTAGATCTGTCCACGAAGAGTATTGATTTCATTTTAAAAGAAGAAAACAGCTGTTTTAATAAATACATGGATTGGGAGGATTAAGAAATGGCAAAGGAAAAGGGAAGCCGTCTGATCGCGAACAATAAAAAGGCGTATCATGATTATTTTATTGAAGAGACTTACGAGGCCGGTATTGCACTCCATGGAACAGAAGTAAAATCGCTGCGTATGGGAAAATGCAGTATCAAGGAATCGTTTGTGAGAATCGAAAATGAGGAAGTGTACATCTACGGGATGCACATCAGCCCTTACGAAAAAGGAAATATTTTCAACCGGGATCCGCTGCGTGTGAAAAAACTGCTGTTGCATAAAAGCGAGATCCGTAAAATGAAAGGCAAGATCGCAGAGAAAGGTTACACGCTGGTACCTTTGAAAGTATATTTTAACCGGAGCCTGGTAAAAGTGGAGATCGGTCTGGCAAAAGGTAAAAAACTGTACGACAAGAGACAGGATATCGCCAAGAAGGATCAGAGAAGAGAGGCAGAGAGAGATTTCAAGGTTCGGAATCTGTATTAGGAAAATGGATTAGAAATTGGAATAATTGACAGATTGGATTGTATGATTTTGGATTGTGCTGATGCAATGTATCAATTATGATGGATTTCAGATATCATAGCATGGTTAGGAGGCTTTGCTTTCCCTGGTGGTTGTTGCTCGGAAAAAGTGAAAAGTCCTGACCATACAGGGATATTTACAGAAGAAATCGTTCAGGTCTTGACAATGCTCTCTATGTCACATATAATAGAACAAGTACAAACAGAAACTGTCTGCGAACCATACAACTGTTTACTCATAAGATTTTATATGTGAGGGCTTGTACTGGTTTCGACGGGGGTTTTGAAGTTTGGGAAGCCATTCGCAGTTCTGGGACTGCGTCATCAACCTGGAAATTAAATTTAAACGCAGACGAAAATTTAGCGTACGCTGCCTAATGGCAGCTGTCGGTTTCTGAGTCTCCCGCAACTCAGACTCCGGCATCAAACTCCGCGGGGCACTTTTCCTTCAAAGCTTTGAGAAGAAAAAAGAATTTATGAAGCTACTGAAGTCTGAAGCCTGTCATCCGGCGCCAGACGGAGGGAATGTCAAAAGAATGACTGTAATGGGAGATGCCTGAATGGATAGGCTTTCGGACAGGGGTTCGATTCCCCTCAGGTCCATATTTAAAAAACCCTGGAAATCCTTGATTTCCGGGGTTTTTTGCTATCTGGTGGAGAGAAAAAATGCCGTTTTGAACCGTTTCAAACCGGTTCAGAGTGGAAAAATTGGGGTCAAAATTGGGGTCAAAATCGAAGCGGAAATCATTTGAAAAATCTATGGTTTTAGAGTGCTTCAAATTAAAAAATGATAGTATAAGGCTGAAGTATTCGACGTATTTTCTGAATAAAAGTATATGAGGAAGGAAAAACATTTACCCTTAATGCCATTCTAAGTGGCGTTAGGGGTTTTGTATTATACTCAAAAAATCTTTTTAAAATCCGGAAAAAACGTCTGTCCGAAAAAATCTAATTTTTCAAAAATTCGACATACTATAAATGTAACCGTTAATAAGTCTTTAGAAAGGAGGGAGTCGAAATGATCATTTTGACACCGATTCCAGTAGAAACAAAAAAAGCGTTAGAAAGGGGGGAATGCGTGGGGCAAACAATTCAAGAGTCTCCGTGGGAGGTCAGCGTTGAATCTGTGATTGGATATGAAATTGTAAGAGATATGCAGATCAAAAAAACAAAGATTTTTCCGCCGTCAAGAGAAGCTATTCCAATCGTTGGTTGGATTAAATATATGGGAGAAACTGCACATCCAAATCATGATGATGACTTTTATATGTGAAAACATCAGATATTGAATATGTAAGGTTAGACGTTCCTCGAGAGCAGATTATGTTGAGTGATGCGATCGCCTGGGAATTTATTATGACGGGAGAATACTATTCTGCTTCGGATACTCTAGAAGCGTTAGATATTGAGTTGGAAAATTTCCGGAATTTAAATGTATTTGAGCGGGTTTACACGATTAAACGTTCGTGGGAAAGGGCTTTCGATGTAGATCCATATGCAGATTTTGTTTTCGGTAGCTTTTGGACAATCGAACCTTGGATATTAATCTGTGGAGAAGACAGTGAAATTTAATCCAATATTTATGCTTTGAGATTAAACTTCAACAGAATTAACTCTAGAAAATGCAGTCAGGTTAACTGGCTGCATTTTTTCAATTTGCGCACCATGAGTGCGCTCTAAGGGGTGAGAGTCCCGAACACGCCAGATAGTGGGAAGTGTATAGCCGAACAGCAAGGATGTCTATTATGAGGTGAAATCTGAAGGAAGCTGTGATTAAAACAAATACAGCAGTTAAAAATGTAGGGAAAGCTGAAAGAAAGGCAATAACAGAGAAAAAGACAATGACAGGGAAAGAGAAGAAACCGTCGATCCATGAACGCTTGGAAATCAATAAGAGAATTATCCAGGAAAAACAGGGAAAAGATAAGCAGGAGAGAGGGGCTGATCTGGGTGTAAGGACGGTGTAGAATAAGCATAACGAGTCGGAGGTCACGGATGACAACGTGGCTTCCGGCTTTTTTGGTCTTGAATGAGTTGGGCTTCAAACTTTTATGTGAAAAGCGTGATATCAGTAAATACAGATTATCGCAACTGTCGGGAATTTCCCAGTCGTCACTGGGAAGAATCATGGCGCAGGAAAGCCTGATCTGTCGGGTAAGAGTGTATTATTAGTTGAGGATAATGAACTGAATGCAGAGATTGTTGCCGTGCAGTTGGAAGAGTTCGGGATGAATGTAGAAAGAGCTGTGGATGGAAAGAATGCTGTTGAGATTTTCAGAAATCATCCGGAAGGCACATTTGATGTAATCCTGATGGATATCATGATGCCTGAAATGAATGGTTATGAAGCGGCAAAAGCAATCAGGGCAATGAATGACAGACCGGATGGAAAAACATTCCTATTATAGCAATGACAGCTAATTCATTTGCAGAAGATGTTCAGGCATCACTGGATGCAGGAATGAACGCACATTTGTCAAAGACGATTGTGATTGATGAGGTTATAAAAACGATTATAAGGTATGTATATAATTGATTCGCAGAGGTTCATGAATTAGTGGAATACAATTGACAGGAGGACTAAAATATGACAATGCGAGAGTGCTATGAAGCTATTGGAGGAAACATCATGGATGCATAACAAGTAGAAAAAGTAGTGTATGGGAATAAGAAAAAGCGAACAGCTATAATGAAAGAAAATGAATTCTCAGGAGGACTATGATTATGGAACAGATGGATTTTTCAATAGAGGTATCAGAAAGTGAGATAGAAAAATTTGCAGATTATCTATACCAGAAAGAAAATGCAAAGGCAACAATCAATAAATATATGGCAGATATAAAAAAGTTTTTATCTTTTTTGACAGATGATAAGCGGATCAATAAAAAAGTATTGTTGCAATATAAAGAATGGCTTGTTCAAAAATATGCTGTCAATAGTGTTAATTCGATGCTTGCCGCCTTGAATCAGTTCTTGGAATTTTTGAATGTAGGAAAGCTGAAAGTGAAAAGAATAAAAGTGCAGAAGCAGCCTTTTTTACAGGATCAGAAAGAATTGACAGAAAAAGAATGCAGGAAATTGATTGCAACAGCTATGGCAGAAGGAAAAGAACAGCTTGCATTGTGTATTGAAACAATAGCATGTACAGGAATTCGGATTAGCGAAATAAAATTTTTAACAGTGGAGCGTGTAAAATCTGGAAAGATAGAGATTTATAATAAAGGAAAGTATAGAAGGATTTTTTTGCCTAAGGTATTGCAAAGGAAACTTCTTTCCTATTGCCATAATAACCAAATAGCAGAAGGTTGGATATTTGTCACGAAAAATGGGAAGTTAAAAGACAGAAGTAATATTTGGAGAGAAATGAAACGATTAAAAGAAAAGGCAGGAGTAGCAGAATCAAAAATATTCCCGCATAATTTTCGACATCTATTTGCAAGGATTTATTATAAAGTGACAAAAGATATTACAGGTCTTGCTGATTTACTTGGACATAGCAGTATCAATGTAACGAGAATATATACAGCAACTACAGAAACAGTGTTCCAAAAAAAGCTGGATAAGATTGTCGAACAGGAAATATTGGAATGTACAACATAATATCTGTTATGTTGTTTATGGACAGATTAATTTTCGTACGATATAATGTTAAATAACACCATGTTATCTGTTATGCTGTTCATAGTACATAGTTCCTTTCTAATTTTTTTGGTAGCGGTGCCCTATTTAAGTACCGCTCTTGGTAAATTGGCTATAATCTTTATTATTTTTATTGTTTAAAGTTCTCTTTTAGAGGAAATGAATGACTTGCAGAAATAGGGTAGAACAGGTTAATAGAGGCACTGTACAACATAACAGATATTATGTTGTATTGATTTTGCAATGGATAAGGAGTAACGATGGCATATACTGTAAGAAAATTACTTGAATCAGAACAGTTTCCAAAAATGAAGCTGCTTTGCGGTGAAAAGGGTCTGGATTTGGAAGTGAAAGGCATTCGAATAATCGAAATTGAAGATATGGAGCGATACCTGACGGGTGGTGAAATACTCATAACCAGTCTTCGGGTATATTTATCATGCAGTGATCGAGAAGTAGAGCAGCATTTTGAAGATTTAGTTAAAAGTGATATAAGTGGATTCATTGTAAAGAAAAGAAAAGAATATGATCCTACAGGACGCAGATTGAGTTTATTAGAAAAACACTGCAAAAAATATGAAATTCCTCTGGTAGAAATTCCAGGAGATTTATATTACTGGGGAATTATCCGTCATGTTATGATGCAGGTATTCGATAAAGACACTGCACGCTTAAAGTATTTTAAAATTACACATGATAATTTTAATACGTTTATTTTAAAAAATAATGGATCAAGCAATACAGCAAGTGATATTATCAAATTTTTAAGCATCATGATCGAGAATCCTGTTGTATTGTATTATGGTAATCTTAATTGTATGGTTTCAACAAACTTGGACAACTCCAAGTTAATATTGTCAGATGAAATTCAGCCATATAAACCCAATATTATTACGAAATTTCAATATATGAAGCAGATGAAAGGAAGCTGTGTTCAATATATAGTGAAATTTGCCATATTGAGTGAGGTGGATATATATATAACAATAACAGAAGAAAATAGAGCACTGATAGAACTTGATTATATGGCAATCGAGAATGCGATTATTAACTTGCAGTATGGATTTTTGAGTGAATTTGCACAGGATGAAGTGAAAAAGAAGTATCAGAGAGATATTATCCATAATATTCTGAATGGATTACTGAGTTCGAAAGAAATGACTGAAGCGGCAGCACAGCTCGGCATGAAAGAAAGCGATACTTACAGGGTTGTTGATTTTCATACCATCAAAAAAAATGTACAAAGAAAATATACAAAAGAACAGCTTCACGAAGTAGGTGTTATCGAGGGTGAATTGATGCATCTTTTGCCGGATGCGCTTATTTACAGAAATATGGATCAGATTGTTATGATTCAACAGGTAGATTCCGATCAGACAGAACTGGAATATCAGAAAGAGATGGAAGAAATAGAGGAGGTTATCCAGCAAAGCATCCTTTATAGAAAGAAAGATACAGACTTTCAGATTGGTATAGGAAAAAGTGTGGAAGGGTATCAACGATTGAAAGAATCTTATTACGAAGCAAGTCAGGCTATCAAGTATATTGAGATTATCCGCCATGTGACTGGTGATAAGAATAAGTCAGTAGTACATTATTCGAACCTCGGATTTTTCCAGATATTCGGCAAAGTTGATGATATGACGGAATTGGAAAGATGCATTCCGGAAACATTAAAGAAATTATATTTATATGATGATGAACATAAGGGAGAATTGATTACAACCTTGCAGATGTATCTTAGAAATAACCAAAGCATCAAGAAAACTGCAGGTGCAATGTTTGTTCATTATAGAACGATATCTTACAGGCTTGAAAAAATAAAACAAATTTCCGGAATTAATTTTGACAATGCAAATGAAGTGCTGGCAGTCAGTAATGGCCTGATTATTTATAAAATGTTAAAAGAAATAGAATAGAAAAAGAAAGAGAAACCGTGTTGAGGCATGGTTTCTTTTTTTTTTGAACGAAGTTCATAACAAGATATTAATGGAAGAATATCGATACGATGGAAAAGATTTTACAAAAAAATAAAAAAAATCTTTCCTATTTCTAACATTATAAAAAAACCACAAATGGGATACAATTCAAAACGTTGATGAGAAACATTCTCTGATTCAAATAGACAATGAGAAAAAATTATATTGAAAACCCATCATCGCATTACTATATGTTGCGATATTATTATTTATAGAATTCTAGATCTTATATCTGATGATAGAGTAGAACGCCCCCCATATCTTGATGAAATTGATGGAAATTTTTGAATAATCAATTTCATCGTCCGACAGGAACCCACTATTTTTTTGGGACGAACTAATACTTGAAATGGTTTAGTTTTGTTAAGGGAAGGGGGAAAAACTATGCAGCTTGCAAGTACAACGGATTATGCTATCAGAATCGTATGTTATCTGGCAGCACAAAGGCAGATGATCTCTACATCAGAATTATCTCAGGAACTAAGTGTTCCATCCAGTTATATTCCAAAAATAACAAAAAAGTTAAAGCAAGCAGGAATCATAAAAGCCTGTGAAGGGATAAAGGGTGGATATCAGATTGCAAAACAGCCAGAGAATATATCTTTAAGGGATGTGATATCGTGTACAGAATCCACCATGGCAATTAGCAGGTGCCTAGAAAAAAAGGGAGGTTGCTCCAAAAATTATATAGCCTGCTGTAAAGTACATCAGATTCTGCTGGATCTGCAAAATATATACAATAACCGCTTGGAAAGCGTAAAGATATCAGACATTATCCGTCCTGGTAAGGATGAATATCTTGGAAAATTTTATGTGATTATAAAAGTTAATCTGAGAGAAAAAGATTATGAATGTATTTATTCTCATAATCATGATGTCTATGAACAAGTAAAAACAGCAGAATCATATGATGACTTTATAAAAAAATATGCGGAAAAATATATTTGTGAAGCAGACTGGGTAAATGTCCAGAAATGTCTTGCAGGTGAGAATTTAACAGAACATCTTGTAGATGGATGTGTGGAAGAAGAAATTTTCTATCGCGGAAACATCGAGAATAACGGTACATCGTATGTATGGATGAAAGCTAGTAAGTATGTGGATGTAAAGGAAAATACAGCAATTATTACATTTCATAATACAAAAGTGATTCCGAATACGATTGTAACAATGGAACAGGAGCTAAGAAAAAAAGAA
>OLOI01003046.1_pt1 | contig 10841 bp, 10 predicted proteins | sample 1672131 | NCBI WGS metagenome assembly OLOI01 (sample SAMEA3136651, study PRJEB25190) | human gut metagenome | reverse complement strand
CCTATAAAGTAAAAAACAAACGGCACAAGTAATCTTGCGCCGTTTGATATTATCATCTGCAATGTCTTAATTTTTGTTTAGATCCGTTGTTGATTCTTTGAATTATTATATTTGAAACGACATTTATAAGTATTGTGACAATAATAGAGAGTGAAATATATATTAAGAAAAACCAGAATTTACCAATGGGTAAATTCAACGCTCTGGAAATATTCCTTATAGTTACATGAGTAATGTATAGCTCAAGAGTTATTTTACTGATTGGCAATGATATTTTTGATACTATACCGGAATTGAAAAATCTGAAAATCACGACAAGTATAAAAATTAGTCCCAATGAGTATAATCCTGAAAATATCCTGAAGTATTTATGCGTAAAATCATAAATTACATTAAAAGGATTTGCAGTTCCCTCTCCATCAGAAAAAATTTCTAAAAACAAAAATAAAAATTTCTGAGCAAAAACAGCAATAAAAAAGACATAATCACTTATTTTAAACTGCCTTTTCTCATATGCAAGCTTTCCGAAATATGTTCCTACAACAAAAACAGGCATTCTCCACAAAGCGATTTCTACATCACTATATATTGATGTACTGTTATTCTCACATGCGAATAAAATCAAGTACATAATCGCAAGCGTTATTAAAGTATTGCGTCCGCTGTGTTCAGAGTTAATAATTGCGAAAATCAGTGGAAAAGCAAGATACATTACCAAAATAAATGCAATATACCAAAGCATTACATTTCCGCTGTTCCAAAATGACATCAACGAAAAATTATATATGTAATACCAGAAATCTTTTTTGCTGATTACCGTAAGCACAAGCCATGCTACACAACCAAAAATACCGTACGGAACTAAAATTCGTATAAAACGCTTTTTATAAAACCTCTGAACATCAGAATTTTTTCTGAAAGAAAAGTAAAGTCCTAATCCTGACAGCAATACAAAGATTTCAACACCTATACTGCTGATTATATCTGCAAACATATTTGCAGGCATAATCGCAATGCCCGTAGCGGTTGTCGAATCAAGAAAATCGCCAACAAAATGAAATAATATTATGCTTATAATAGAAAATGCAAAAAGCTCATTTCTATAAGCACTGATGCTGTGAAACCCGAGCGTTTCTCTATCTTTTTTCATAATATCCCCCACATCCACACTTATAATTATACTACTAATAACAGAAAAATCAAATTACAGTGTAGTAATATTATGAGAGAATTAACACTCGATTTCGGAAGAAAATTAGTACAGATTAACAAACATTGCTTCTGTTTTTATCGGAATTAAAATAATTCATCAAGAAGAATGTAGTACCTTATTTTTTCCCAATCAGGCTCTAAACCTATTTTTTGAAACAGCAGGGAAACATCAACGCCGGAATACGCATTCCCGTTATATCTGCCTGCATAATTATCCGACAAACTTCGGTAACATAATGCTATATCACACCATTTATCTGCTATTCCCGTTTTACCAAGATCTATATATCCAGAAATATTATCATTATCAAAAAATATATTTGGCAGACAGAAGTCTCCATGTGATAAAACAAGTTCCTCTTCGGGCTGATTTTCATAAAACCAGCCTAATAATTCCTCGGGATTTTTGAAACCGTTTTCTCCAAAAGTATCCGGCTGAACATTATCTAAATCAACAAGATTATTTTTTACATTATATTCAGCCTGAGCAAGCTTATATTTCAAGCTCAAGTCAGACGGACAATCGTTAATATCAATATTCCAAAGATTTTTTAGACCGTCTGCAAGCAATGAAACCAATTTTTCAGGATTTTTCATATACAGCTTGTCACACGCCATTTTGCCGCTACATTTACTCATAAGCAAGTATGATTTTCCGTTTATAACCTCATATGCAAGTACTTCAGGAACAGTAAGCTTGCCTTTAAGCCACTTCATAATGCTATATTCGTTCTGAGATTCCTTGTTGTCTTTCTGAATTTTCAAAACTTTATCGAAAAAAATCAAAACAGAAGAATCTGACATTCCTATGTCATCGGTTATGTATTGTTCATCAGCAATTAAATTCGTAATTGTTTCAGGTAACTGCATATAAATCACATCCATATTTTCTTATATAACAAAACAGATTAGTATTTTACTTTGTTTCTCTTTTTTTATAGAATACAGTAGAAAGATACCACGAAAAAGCAAATATGGCAATTCCGAGTATGCAGAGAGCAGGCAGCATTATAACGTTAAATGTTACTTCTGTTTGCAAATCTGACTCAAATAATTTTGATGCAATTAGACTTCCCGCAAAGATAAAACCAATCGTTACAAAATTAGCCAGTCTGCCCTTTTCAACTCCCCATTTGAATATAAAAGGAAGACTAATTGATGACGAAACACAAGACATAAATAAAATCATTACAATAATAGCCAGGTAATCATTAAGTTCAAAGTTGCCGTTCATATTCATTCTGACCGCCTGAGCTATTCCTGTCAAAATAAAAACAATGATTTGAACTATAAGTCCTATTATATATTTTCCCGAAACAATTTGCGATTTGCTATAAGGCAAAGTACCGCTATACTCGTTCCATTTACTGCGTTCATCATAACTAATCAAACTAACCGGCAGCATTCCTGAAAACAGACAAGGATAAAACACAAAGAACAAATTATCATCATTTACAAGGAATGATGCCAAAATAAAAACAGCTATGATAATCAGATATGCTCTGCAATACTTTAGTATCATATAAAAATCTTTTAAAAGAAGTCCTTTCATTTTACTTTGCCTCCTTTACCATAAATACAAACAATTCTTCGATGCTGATTGGGCTAATATTTATATTTGTCGGAATAGCTTTACGCAGTACAATCGCTTCCACTCCGTATGACGACTCCTTTTTCTGCTTAACAGCAGAAGGGGCAATTTCTCCGAGCTGTTGCGCTGTGCAATGGATAACGCCATATTCAGCAAGAAGCTTATCCTTTTCTTCACAAAGAAGAAGTTTACCATTGTGCATAAAAGCAATATAATCGCATAACTTTTCAAGGTCGCTAACGATATGAGAGGATATAAGAATTGAATGGGTTTCATCTCTCGTGAAGTCATTTAACATTTCCACTACTTCATCACGAACAACTGGGTCAAGTCCGCTTGTAGCTTCGTCAAGTAAGAGGAGTTTACTTCCATGAGACATAGCAACAGCGATACCGAGTTTCATCTTCATACCACGTGAAAAGTCTTTAAACTGCTTGTTGTCCGGCAGAGAGAACTTGTGCAAAAGACAAGCATATTCATCTTCGCTCCAATTACGGAATGTATACTTCATAACCTTGCCTACTTGCTTTGCAGTCAGACATTCAGGAATACCGACCTCGTCCAAAACAACGCCCACATCTTCCTTGGTAAGTTGAATATTATCATCATTATTCTTGCCAAGAATAGTGATTTTTCCGCTATCCTTGTGGAGCATATCTAAAATCAACTTTATTGTAGTGCTCTTCCCTGCACCGTTTTTGCCAATCAAACCCATAACACAACCACTGGGAAGTGTTAGGTTTAAGTTGTCAAGTTTAAACCCTTTTAAACTTTTGGATAGATTTCTGATTTCAAGTGCATTCATCCCTGTTCCTCCAGACTGAAATTAACCATTTCAATTATATTTTCCCTGCTTAAATTGCAAGAAGCGGCAAGCTGAACAATCTGTTCAATATGTTCCTCAATCTTTTTCAGGTTTTCCTCTCTGAGCAATTCAACATTTTTAGTTGCAACATAACAGCCCTTAGCCTTTATCGTGTATATAAAGCCTTCTTTTTCAAGCTCTTCATAGGCACGCTTTGTAGTAATAAAGCTGATTCGCAAATCCTTTGCCAAGCCACGAATAGACGGAAGCATATTATTTTCCTTCAACGCTCCGCTGATAATCTGACTTTTAATTTGTGAATATATTTGCTCATAGATCGGTGCTCCGCTTTTATTGTCAATTAAAATATCCACGCAATCACCTCCGCTTAACTGTATATTGCTATTATATACAGCTTTAACAGCTCAGTCAATAGGTTTCACAAAAATAATGCATTAAATTACAATATAATTTTCTGATTAATAAAAGTTACTCTTCTCTAAAACAGTACAAATCAAGACCACACTAAAATAAAACAACCCCTAAAGCCGCATAAATACCGGCTTAAGGAGTTGTTTTTTATTTTATTCCCACTCGACTGTTCCGGGTGGTTTTGAGGTTATGTCATAGACAACACGATTTACGTGTTCAACTTCGTTGATAATACGGTTTGATACCTTGCCGAGAATGTCATAAGGGATTTTTGCCCAATCAGCTGTCATAAAATCATCTGTAGTCACTGCACGAAGGGCTATCAGCTCATCATAGGTTCTTGCATCACCCATAACGCCAACTGTTTTAACGCCCGGAAGAACAGCAAAGAACTGGCTCATTTGCTCAGCATAACCGCACTTATCCATTTCATCACGGAGAATTGCGTCTGCTTCCTGCAATATTTTAACCTTATCGGCAGTAACTTCACCGATTACACGAACGCCAAGTCCCGGGCCCGGGAATGGCTGACGCCATACAAGCTCATGAGGTAGCCCGAGCTTTTCGCCAACCACTCTGACTTCATCTTTAAATAAGTCCTTGAGCGGTTCAATAATGCCCAAAAATTCAATATCTTTAGGAACACCTACCTGATTATGATGCGTTTTTATCTTAGCAGCATCACCCTTGCCGCTTTCAATTCTGTCCGGATAAATTGTGCCCTGTGCAAAGTAACCGCTGCCGTAGCTTTCACGGATTCTATCCCAGAATACCTTATAAAACTCAGTACCGATAATTTTCCTTTTTGCTTCAGGCTCTGTAACACCTTTTAGCTTGGACAAAAATTCATCCTGGCAGTTAATACGGACAAAATTCATATCGAACAGCTTTGTAAATGTCTGCTCAACATAATCGCCCTCATCCTTACGCATAAGTCCCTGATCAACAAACACGCAAGTCAGCTGTTTGCCGACAGCCTTGCTCAGAAGAGCTGCTGCAACAGAGGAATCAACACCGCCTGAAAGTCCGAGTACAACTCCTTTATCACCTATTTGCTCCTTAAGCTGAGCAACAGTGGTTTCAATAAAGCTTTCCATTTTCCACTCGCCCTTACAGTCACAGACATTGTAAAGGAATGATTTAAGCATATCCTTGCCGTTTTCAGTGTGGTTCACCTCAGGATGGAACTGAACTCCGTACAGCTTTTTATCAGAATTTGACATAGCCGCCGTCGGACAAACATCAGTTGTGGCTGTTACCGTAAAGCCTTCCGGAACTTCACTGATATAATCACGATGGCTCATCCAGGAAATGCCTTTAGCTGAAAGTCCGTCAAATAAAACATCATTTGTATTATAATTAGTTTCGGTTTTGCCATATTCACTTATTGAATTATCTGTTGCAGATGTTACTACCCCGCCGAGTGAATATGCCATAAGCTGACAGCCATAGCAAATGCCGAGAATCGGAATGCCAAGCTTGAAAATTTCAGGTGTATAATGAGGGGATGACTCGTCATAAACACTGTTAGGACCACCTGTAAAAATGATACCCTTTGGTGCAATTTCCTTAATTCTTTGAATATCAACAGTATAAGGCAAAATTTCACAGTAAACATTACATTCACGAACTCGTCTTGCAATGAGTTGGTTATACTGCCCGCCAAAGTCAAGTACAATAACTGTTTCTTTGTTATCCATATCCTTAATCACCCCAATAAAAAATCTTATCTGTAAATAATATCGCTTCTTGCAGGACCATTAGATACCATTGTGATTGGTACACCGATTTCCTTTTCTGCGAACTCTATATAATCACGGCACTCTTTAGGAAGCTTATCATATTCTGTAATTCCTGAAATAGAGCAATTCCAGCCTTTTAGTTTCTTTAAAATCGGCTTACATCTCTTGAGCTTTGTTGTTGAAGGGAAGTAATCAATTACCTCTCCGTCAAGCTCATAGCCTACACAAACAGGAATTTCATCAAGGTAGCCGAGAACATCAAGTACTGTGAATGCAACCTGAGTTGCACCCTGTACCATACAGCCATAACGTGTTGCAACGAGGTCAAGCCAGCCCATACGGCGAGGTCTGCCTGTTGTTGCGCCAAATTCGCCGCCGTCACCGCCTCTTTTGCGAAGCTCGTCAGCTTCATCGCCGAATATCTCAGATACAAATTCGCCTGCACCTACTGCACTTGAATAAGCCTTTACAACAGTGATAATTTCCTTGATTTCATAAGGAGGAATGCCTGCGCCTACTGCACCGTAGCCTGCAATAGTATTTGAAGAAGTTACCATAGGATAGATGCCAAAATCTGTGTCCTTAAGTGAACCAAGCTGACCTTCAAGAAGGATATTTTTGCCTTCTTTGAGTGCATTGTGGATATATGTAAATGCATCGCCTACATATGGAGCTAAAAGCTCTTTATATTCCATAAGCTTGTCAAAAACTTCTTCTTCGGTAATTTCAGGCTTGTTATACAAATTTTTAAGAGTTGCATTCTTTATTTCAAGAGCGTGCTTAATTTTTGCTTTAAGCGACTCAGGGTCATCATAAAGTTCGTTAATCTGAAAACCGATTTTTGAGTATTTATCAGAATAAAACGGAGCAATACCGCTCTTTGTTGAACCAAAAGAGTTTTTACCAAGTCTTTCCTCTTCATAACAGTCAAAAGCAACATGATAAGGCATTACAATCTGTGCTCTGTCAGAAATAATGATGTGCGGCTTCGGAACTCCGCGGCTTTCAAGTTCTGCGATTTCCTTTACAAAATTTTCAACACTAAAAGCAACACCGTTGCCGATTATGTTAGTGATATTTTGGTGAAAAACACCTGATGGAAGCTGATGAAGTGCAAATTTTCCGTAATCGTTTACAATAGTGTGACCTGCATTTGCACCGCCCTGAAAACGAATAACAATATCACTGTCATTTGCGAGAACATCGGTGATTTTACCTTTACCCTCGTCGCCCCAGTTGGCACCTACTATTGCTTTTACCATAATACAAAACTCCTTTTTGTAATGTGTAAATATATAAATAAATTAATGCTTATACATTAATTTCGGGTTTATCTGTTTCAATATTTTTATATTTGTCAAGAATAGGCTGAACATATTCCGCTAAGAAATCTTCAGTCTGTTCCTTGGCTCTGCCTGTATATTTTTCAGGCTTTAAAATCGTTTCAAGTTCCTCAAGGGTAACGCCGAAAGCATCGTCATTTGCAATTCGGTTAAGAAGGTCGTTTTCTCCGCCCTCTTCCTTAATAACCTTTGAGGCAGCCATTGAATGAACACGGATTCTTTCATGAAGTTCCTGTCTGTTAGCTCCTCTCTTCTTAACGGCATCCATCATAATATTTTCAGTAGCCATAAACGGAAGCTCTTTGCGAAGTCTTTGCTCAATAACCTTTGGATAAACAACAAGACCGTCGGCAACATTTTCATAAAGAGCCAAGATACCGTCAACTGCGAGGAATGCCTCAGGAATACTCAGACGCTTGTTGGCAGAATCGTCAAGTGTTCTTTCAAACCACTGTGTTGCAGTAGTAAAGTAGCCGTTAAGAACATCAACCATAACATATCTTGAAAGAGAACCGATGCGTTCGCTGCGCATTGGATTACGCTTGTAAGCCATTGCAGATGAACCGATCTGATTCTTTTCAAACGGCTCCTCAACCTCTTTAAGATGCTGTAAAAGACGAATATCATTGGAAAACTTTGCTGCACTCTGTGCAATTCCCGCAAGAACATTCAAAAATTGTGAATCAAGTTTTCTTGAATAAGTCTGTCCCGATACAGGGAAGCAGGCTTTATAACCCATTTTCTCAGCAATTTTCTTATCAAGCTCTTTACACTTCTGGTGATCGCCGTCAAAAAGCTCCAAAAAGCTTGCCTGAGTACCTGTTGTACCTTTTGAGCCAAGAAGCTTTGCTTTTTCAAGCTGATACTCTACATCTTCAAGATCCATTAAAAGTTCCTGAATCCAAAGAGTCGCCCTCTTGCCTACTGTTGTAGGCTGAGCAGGTTGAAAATGTGTGAACGCAAGTGTTGGCAATGATTTATATTGTTCAGCAAATTTTGAAAGATTGCGGATTACGGAAACAAGCTTGTTTCTGATAAGCTGCAAGCCCTCTGTCATAATAATAATATCAGTGTTGTCACCTACATAGCAGGAAGTTGCACCAAGGTGAATAATGCCTGCCGCATTAGGGCACTGCTGACCGTATGCGTATACGTGTGACATTACATCGTGTCTGACAAGTTTTTCACGCTCCTGAGCAACCTCATAGTTAATATCGTCAGCGTGAGCCTTGAGTTCGTCAATCTGCTCCTGAGTAACAGGCAAACCGAGCTCTTTTTCTGACTCAGCAAGAGCAATCCAAAGTCTTCTCCATGTTCTGAACTTCTTGTCAGGAGAGAAAATATATTTCATTTCTTTGCTTGCATAACGAGCAGACAAAGGTGATTCATATGTATCTTTAATCATTATTTACTTCCTTTCAGATATTAACATTGTTATGATTTTGACTCGGATTTATCGTCAAAATTCATTCCGCCGCGTTCTTTGCCTTTGAAGGTTTCTTTTGTAATTGCGGCAGGATATTTGCCTGTAAAGCAACCGTCACAAAAACCAATCGGAGCATAGCCAATCATCTCGTGCAGTGATTCAACAGGAAGATAACCGAGAGAATCCGCACCGCTTAATTTTGTAATTTCTTCAATTGAATGGTTGCAGGCAATAAGCTCTCCTCTTGAAGGAATATCAGTGCCGTAATAGCAAGGCCACATAAAAGGCGGCGAACTGATGCGCATATGAACTTCTTTAGCACCTGCATCCCTGAGCATTGTAACAATACGGTCAACTGTTGTACCACGCACAATGCTGTCATCAATTATTACAACACGCTTGCCCTTTACCATATTGGTTATAGGGTTAAGCTTTATTCTGACGCTCTTCATTCGCTCTTTCTGGCTTGGTTTGATAAAAGTTCTGCCGATATAGCTGTTCTTGACAATAGCTTTTTCATAAGGAATGCCTGACTCTTCACTATATCCTATGGCAGCATCAATTCCGGATTCGGGAACACCGATTACCATATCGGCTTCTACCGGAAATGTGCGGGCAAGAATTTTTCCTGCCTGCTTTCTTGCTTCATAAACACTTACTCCGTCAATAAAGGAATCACTGCGTGCAAAATAAATATATTCAAAAATACAAAGCGACTTTTTCTTTTCTCCAAGCTCCGGCTTCATACTGCGAAGTCCGTCTTTGTCAGCAATGACAATTTCACCGGGTTCAATGTCACGCACAAATTCTGCACCACAGGCATCAAGAGCCGCACTTTCACTTGCAAAAACATACGAACCGTTGACTTTACCCATACAGAGCGGTCTGAAGCCGTGAGGATCACGGGCGGCAATCACCTTTCTGGGACTCATTACAAGCAATGAGTATGCGCCCTCAATCACCTGCATTGTTCGTGCAACAGCATCTTCAACTGAATGACATTTCAGTCTTTCTCTTGCTATCACATAACAGATAACTTCGGAATCAATAGTTGTCTGAAAAATCGCACCACGCTGTTCAAGCTGTTTGCGAATTTCAACAGCGTTGGTAAGATTACCGTTGTGCGCAACTGACAAGGTACCTTTTACATAACGCATAACAAGCGGTTGTGCATTTTCAAGCACAGAGCCGCCTGCTGTTGAATAGCGGACATGGGAAATACCCATCTGACCGCTTAATGAATCAAGAATATTGTTATTAAAGACCTCTGTAACAAGGCCCATATTTTTGTGGTAGTCAATAACACCTTCGTCAGATACAGCGATACCGCAGCTTTCCTGTCCCCTGTGCTGAAGTGCAAGAAGACCGTTGTAGCAAGCATATGCAGGGTCAAGCGACCCGTCGCTGTAAACACCAAAAACTCCACATTCCTCGTGAAGTCCTTCTTTTGCAAAATTATCGAAAGAATTATTCAAAGGTTACACCATCCGATTTATTATAAAAGTTACAAAAGCGATTAAGCAAGTCCGATACGCTTCATCATCTCGGCATATGCCTCTTCAACACCGCCCATATCACGACGAAAACGGTCTTTGTCAAGCTTTTCCTGTGTGTCCATATCCCAGAAACGACAAGTGTCAGGAGAGATTTCATCGGCAAGCAGGATTTCTCCCTTATATCTACCGAACTCAATCTTAAAGTCGATAAGGTCAACTTTGCACTCTTTAAAGAAAGCAATCATAAGCTCGTTTACTTTGAGAGCATATTTTGAAATTATTTCAATTTCTTCCTTTGTTGCAAGATCAGCAGCAAGGATATGATATTCGTTTACCATAGGGTCGCCGAGATCATCATCCTTATAACAGAACTCAAGAACAGGTGTCTTCATCGGTGTACCCTCAGGAAGACCAAGACGTTTTGAAAGGCTGCCGGCTGCTTTGTTTCTTACGATAACCTCAAGGGGCACAATCTCAACCTTTTTAAGAACTGTATCTCTGTCAGAAAGTTCCTCGACATAGTCAGTAGGAATACCCTCTTTTTCAAGCATCTGGAACATAAAGTTTGACATACGGTTGTTGACAACACCTTTGCCGATTATTGTACCCTTTTTTTCTCCGTTAAAAGCGGTTGCATCATCCTTGTAGGATACAATGCAGTAATCCGGATTCTCTGTTGAGAAAACTTTTTTTGCTTTTCCTTCATAAAGTAACTCTTTCTTTTCCATAACTTAAATCCTCCAGTACGGTAATAACCGATTTAAATTGTAAAAATAAAAATACACATATATTAT
>OLOI01003044.1_pt1 | contig 10850 bp, 8 predicted proteins | sample 1672131 | NCBI WGS metagenome assembly OLOI01 (sample SAMEA3136651, study PRJEB25190) | human gut metagenome | reverse complement strand
ATTCTCCCGGGAGATAAAGTAACGATCGAACTTTCTCCGTATGATCTTTCCAAGGGAAGAATCATCTGGAGAGATAAATAAGAAATTCTGTAAAGGGCCTGGCGGTTTAAACTGCCGGGTCTTTTTTTATGCCTTTTTCCGGGAAAAGATTTCAAACTGGACTTTATCGCTCATACTTTTTTCACGCTTTAAACATAAAGTGAACAGATTTTGTTGATATAGTATGAGCATACAAGAAAGAGAGAGGTGTTTATATGAAGAAAAAATATCTTGCAGCAATCTTAGGAGTTATGATAGCAACAACATCTGTTACCGCATGTGGGGTAGCGACAACAGAGACAACAACGAATACAGCGGAAAGTTCAGAGAATAAAGAAACAGAAGATACAACAGTAGAGAGTGCAGAAAGCACAGATGATAGTGACAGCAGTGCAGATGTGGATAAAGAGGATTCTGATGAGGAAGATGTGACCTACGGTGAAGTGAAATCTGTGGAAGACGGAAAGATCACCATCGCAGTTGGAACAATGAAAGATATGGGCGGAAACGGTGGAGCACCTGAGAAGCCGGATGAGAATGGAAGCGGAGATGCTTCTGCTGATACATCCGATGCAGAGAGCACAGAATCTGACAGCAAAGATGCAGAGTCCGATAAAACGGACAGCAAAGATGGGGATTCAACAGATAACGGAGAAGCCCCGGAGAAACCGGACGGTGACAATGCAGATGGAAATGGTGGAGCCCCTGGCGGAGATCAGGGAGAGGCACCTTCCATGCTGGATCTGACCGGAGATGAGATGACAGTCACAGTGACGGATGATACCGTGATCACAAAAGAAAGCGCCGAAGGTCCGGGCGGAGCCCCAGGAGGAAACCAGGGAGAAGCCCCGGAGAAGTCAGACGGAGATAACGGAAACAATCAGGCCCCAGGCGGCGACCAGGGTGGTGCTCCGGACGGTAATAATTCCCAGAGTGAGACCATCGAACTCTCCGATATTCAGGAAGGTGACATCGTAGCCATCACCACAGACGACGACGGAAATGCCCTTACCATCAAAGTGCAGAGCACAGATATGGGCGGCGGTCAGGGAGGTCCTGGTGGAGCACCGGGAGGTCAGTCCCAGGGAGTAGACAGCTATGACACAGCCAATACGTATGATTCTGATACAGAAGTATCGGATACATCCCTGGAATCCACAGGAACAGACGAGAACGCGGCACTTGTTTCCTCAGGAGCAAATGTTACTTTTAATAATATAGATATCACAAGAAACTCCTCCGACAGTACAGGCGGTGACAACTCCAGTTTTTACGGTGTAGGAGCAGCGCTTCTTGCAACAGACGGAAATGCCTATGTAAAAGGCGGAACTGTAACCACTGACGCAGCCGGAGGAGCAGGACTTTTTGCCTACGGTGATGGAACTGTCTACGCGGCAGACACTACCATTAAGACAACACAGGATACTTCCGGTGGAATCCATGCAGCCGGCGGCGGTAAATTATACGCCTGGGATCTGAATGTGGAGACAGACGGAGAATCCGCAGCAGCTATCCGGAGCGACCGCGGCGGCGGAACCATGGTCGTAGACGGCGGAACTTACACATCCAATGGTGTAGGTTCACCGGCAGTATACTGCACCGCAGATATTGCAGTAAAAGATGCCACACTTACAGCAAACGGATCAGAAGCCGTGTGCATCGAAGGACTGAACTCCCTGCATCTTTTTAACTGCGACCTTACCGGAAATATGAGTGACTTAAGTCAGAATGACAGCACCTGGACCGTGATCCTCTATCAGAGTATGTCCGGTGATTCCGAAGTAGGAAACAGTACCTTCCAGATGGACGGCGGAACCCTTACTTCCAAGAACGGCGGTGTGTTCTACACAACCAACACAGAGAGTGACATTACGCTGAAAGATGTAGATATCACATACAACAATGACAATGAGTACTTTCTTCGCTGTACAGGAAATAACAATGAAAGAGGATGGGGGGAAAGCGGAGCCAACGGAGCAGACTGTGACTTTACCGCGATCAGCCAGGACATGGAAGGCAGCGTGATCTGGGATACCATCAGCCAGCTTGATTTCTATATGACAGACGGAAGCAACCTGACAGGAGCTATCATAGACGATGAGAGTTTTGCCGGCAACGGCGGAGATGGTTACTGCAACGTATATGTCAGTGACGATTCTACCTGGACAGTAACCGGTGACAGCACCGTCTCCAAACTTTCCAATGCTGGAACCATCGTGGATGACTCCGGAAAAACCGTCACAGTTAAAGGAACAGACGGAACCGTATATGTAGAAGGCGACAGCGATTATACGATCACTGTAGATAAATACGAAGATACAGCAGATACATCCGGCAGCGATACGGTTGCATCCTGGTCTGATTATGAAGTGGAGAAACCGGACACCCTCTAAAAAAGAACATCCCTTTTGCAAAAATATAAATGAAAAGAATCCCGTGGAAACGTTTAAAACCGTTTCCGCGGGATTCTTTTATGTAGTCCATTCTGTAAATTTCAGCGTTTTATCATCCGATACCGCCAAGCACGATACCAAGGATCAGCACCAGAAAGCATACCGGAATATAAAGATATTTACACACCGGATAAAAATATTTTGTGAATGGTTTTTCACGGCCCTTGTTGATCTGGCTCTCTACATAGTTCCGGCCAAATACCCAGAAGAACATGATTCCTGCAAGTCCTGCGCCAAGAGGGCAGATATAGATAGAAAGTACATCCATCCAGTCAGAGACGATGCCCTGGATCAGAAGAGAAACTACGACTCCGATAGCTGCGATCACCATACAGGAAGGGATACGGCCAAGGCCTGTTTTTTCCTGGACTGTGGCGATTGGTGCCTCATAAAGGTTCATAAGAGAAGTCATGCCTGCAAGGAATACCGCCACAAAGAAGATAATGGCAATGATCCGGCCGCCTGGCATGGTTTTGATCAGGTGAGGCAGATAGATGAACAGAAGTCCAGGCCCACCCTGATCAAGCTGTGCACCGGTAGTTGCCATTGCAGGAATGATCACGAGTGCAGCCAGCATGGCAGCCAGCGTATCAAAAAGTGCAACTCTGGCTGCAGAAGCCGGGATATCTTCACTGTCCGGAAGGTAGGACCCGTAGATCAGTGTTCCGTTACCTGCAACGGACAGGGAGAAAAATGCCTGCCCAAGTGCAAAGATCCAGGTGGATGGTTTCGCCAGAACTTCCGGTTCCACACGGAAGATGTAACGGTATCCGGCAGCAGAGCCAGGCTGAAAAGCAACATAGATGCCAAGGATCACAAACAGTACGAAAAAGATCGGCATCATGATCTTGTTTGCCTTTTCGATACCACTTCCAACACCATACATCAGGATAAACATACAGATCACAAGAGCAGCCAGCTGCCAGAGATTGTTTCCCCAGGCAGATGCCATGCCGCCGAATTTGGAACCAAAGGACTCAATATCTGCAGGAGCCAGGGTGGATCCTGTAAAAGTTCCGATCATATATCGGAAGATCCAGCCCATGACAACGGTATAGCCGATAGCCATGGCAAGTGCACCGGCAACAGGGATCCATCCAAGGGTTTCGCCCAGTTTCCTCCTGCCTTTTGTTTCGCAGGCAAGACCAAAAGCATCAATGGGGCCGGAACGTGTTCCACGCCCGAAACTCATCTCACCGATCACCCCTGTAAATCCGATCAGTGCCACAAAAATAAAATACGGGATCAGAAACGATCCCCCTCCATACAGGGAAACTCTGGTAGGAAACATCCAGATATTTCCCATTCCAACCGCAGACCCGATACAGGCCAGAATGAACCCCCAGCGGCTGTTAAAAGATTCTCGCTTTTTCATAAGAATAAAAATTCCTCTCTCCATTTGATTGTTTCAGTATAACACAGTTCAGGAAAAGAAGAAACAGCACAGCATCGGGAAATCTGAGCATTTCCGCAAGGGGAGTGTCAGGGAGCCTGTTGGATCACCGGCGCAGGGCGTTGTCATAAAAACGGAAGTGATCCGGACGATGGCGGGACTGGGTATACTCAAACATAACACCGTCACTGTTGTAAGTCTGGCTGGATACCACAGCCACGCAGTTATAATCTTTTACATTCAGATGAAGATATTTTTCATCAATCTCTGTGACCTTTTCCACAGTCATCACACGTTTGCTGTTGACAATGGTCATATGAAGTTCCTGTTCCAGATATTCATAGATGGAATGTCTGGCAATCTCGGCAGTAAGGCCGGGAACAGATTCTTTCAGAAAATAGTTATGGTTGATGATCAGCGGAATATCATCCAGATAGTGGATACGCTGGATATAGTAAACTTCAGCTCCGACAGGAAAGCCGGTGTAAGAGGCCTGTTTTTCACTGATGCACAGTTCAGTGAAAAGAACAACTTCCGTGCGGGCATTCTGGCCGTTCCTTGTAGCAGATTCCTTGAATGTTTCGATCTCACCGATGGTGAAGGCAGTCTGCTCACTTGGACGGTAGATATTGCGGACACCTTTTCCCTGCATGGTTTGTACATAGCCGTCACTGACAAGAAGGCCAACTGCGCGGCGCAGAGTATTTCGGGAGCAGCCGTAGGTCTGGATCAGGGTGTTTTCAGGGGGAAGAAGCTCCTGGTAGGCAAAAGTGTTATCTTCGATTTTCATTTTCAGATCTTTATAGATATCTTCATAAATACTTCTTGGCATTTCTATTCTCCATTCATGTTCGGTCAAAAAATATAGCAGGATTTATGATTCCTATAGCATTTCCGGCAATTTATGTTCTGAGCAGCTGAACTTGATGCAGTAATTTATGGAAATGCTATAGGATCATTATAAAAGATTTTGCAGGCAAGCGCAATGCAAATACTTTGAAATGTTTAAACAAGTTTTAAAAAACATATCAACATGTTTAAACAAGCGTGATATAAATAAAACATCGACAACATGTTTAAACAAATCAGAACAAAGGGAAATAATCATCAAAATGTAATGGAGGAAAGGAAAATGGGAAAGTATACACAGGATGCCCAGCAGCTGCTTCGCCTCATCGGAGGAAAAGAGAACATTGCAGCTGTATCACATTGTGTAACTAGAATGCGTTTTGTACTCAATGATCCGTCAAAGGCGGATGTGGAAGCAATCGAAGCTATGAAGGTGGTAAAGGGAAGCTTCACACAGGCGGGACAGTTTCAGGTGATCATCGGAAATGCAGTCGCTGATTTTTACAATGATTTTGTAAAAGTGGCAGGAGTGGAAGGCGTTTCCAAGGATGCAGTGAAGCAGGCAGCAAAGAAGAACCAGAATGTTCTCCAGAAGGTGATCGCTGCACTGGCAGAGATCTTTGCACCGCTGATCCCGGCTATCATCACCGGTGGTCTGATCCTGGGATTTCGAAACTGTATTGACAGCATTTACTTCTTTGAGAATGGAACGAAAACTTTATGTGATATCAGTCAGTTCTGGTCCGGAATGGACAGTTTCCTGTGGCTGATCGGTGAAGCAATCTTCCACATGCTGCCGGTAGGTATCTGCTGGTCTGTGACCAAGAAAATGGGCACAACGGAGATGCTTGGTATCGTCCTTGGACTTACCCTGGTTTCCGGCCAGCTTCTCAACGCTTATTCTGTAGCCGGAACAGCAGCAGCGGATATTCCGAAATGGGATTTCGGATTTGTAAAAGTGAACATGATCGGTTATCAGGCACAGGTGCTTCCGGCGATCATGGCAGCGTTTGTACTTGTTTATCTTGAGAGGTTTTTCAGAAAAATATCTCCTCAGGTGATCTCAAGTGTTGTAGTTCCATTCTGCAGTCTTGTACTTGCTGTAATGGCTGCGCATTTTATTGTAGGTCCTATCGGATGGAAGATCGGTTCTGCGATCTCTTCCGTAGTATATGCAGGAATCACAGGATCCTTTAAAGTTGTATTTGGTGCAATTTTCGGATTTGTTTATGCACCTCTTGTTATCACAGGACTTCATCATATGTCCAATGCTATTGACCTTCAGCTGATCGCAGATTATGGCGGAACCATGCTGTGGCCGATGATCGCACTTTCCAATATTGCTCAGGGTTCTGCGGTTATGGGAATGATCATCCTTCAGAAAAAGAATGTAGCAGCACAGGAAGTCAATGTTCCGGCAGGAATTTCCTGTTACCTTGGAGTAACAGAGCCGGCAATCTTTGGTGTAAACCTGAAATACGGATTCCCGTTTATCTGTGGAATGATCGGATCTGCTATTTCAGCAGTTGTCTGCGTTATGACTTCTACAACAGCCAACGCAGTAGGTGTAGGTGGAATCCCGGGAATCCTGTCCATTCAGCCGAAATATATGGGAAGCTTTGCAATCTGTATGGTGATCGCTTTTGTGATTCCGATGACACTGACATTTATTGTTGGAAAGAAAAAACTTTCCATGGCAGATCGAGTGGGAGCCGGGGACAGCGCAGATACAGTGGATGTATCAGCAGAAGCCGGCAGCATCAGCGCAACAGAAAATACAGAAACAACAGAACTTAACGGAGATGGAGCAAACACTCTCAGAGCTTTCCTTACAGGAAAAGTAATTCCTCTGAAGGAAGTAAATGACGGCGTATTTTCCGAAGGAGTTATGGGTGACGGTCTTGCCATCCTTCCGGAGAACGATACTCTTTATGCGCCATGTGACGGTGAAGTAACTGTTCTTATGGACGAGTCCAGACATGCCTGCGGGCTGACTCTTGAGAACGGCATGGAGATTCTTCTCCATATTGGAATTGATACAGTGGAAATGCAAGGTGACGGTTTTGAGTATCTGGTATCTCTGAACCAGAAAGTAAAGCAGGGAACACCGTTGGTACGTTTTGACAGGGAAAAGATTAGGACAGCAGGCCATCCGGATGTGACAGTATGTATTGTGACAGAAGAAGGCAATGCGAAAGATTTTGAATTTGTAACAGATATTCACGCAGAAGCAGGAAAAACAGAGATCGTTTTATTTAACTGAAGTGGGTACAGGCTATGAAATCGGATCATGAATGTCCGATTGATTTAGGAGGAAAGAATTATGACAGATTTTGGCAGAAAGACAGTATATCAGGTTTATCCGAAATCCTTCAGGGATTCGGATGGGGATGGTTTTGGTGACATCCGTGGAATCATTGAAAAGCTGGATTATCTTAAAGAATTAGAAATTGATTATCTCTGGATTACACCGGTATTTATCTCTCCAATGAACGATAACGGTTATGATGTGGCAGATTATTATAAGATCAATCCACAGTTTGGAACCATGGAGGATATGGATGAACTGATCCGAGAGTGTGATAACCGTGGAATTGGTCTGATGTTGGATATGGTATTCAACCACACATCCACAGAGCATGAATGGTTCCGGAGAGCCCTTGCAGGAGAAAAAAAATATCAGGACTACTACATATTCCGGGATGAACCGGAAGATCAGATTCCGACAAACTGGCAGTCAAAATTCGGCGGTCCTGCATGGGAGTATGTACCATCACTGAAAAAATGGTATCTCCATCTTTATGATGTTACCCAGGCAGATCTGAACTGGGAGAACCCGGAAGTCCGTGGTGAACTGAAAAAAGTTATCCGCTTCTGGAAAAACAAAGGGATAAAAGGCTTCCGTTTTGATGTAATTAATGTAATTTCCAAGCCTGAGCTGTTTGAGGATGATCTGGAAGGCGACGGAAGAAGATTTTATACAGACGGTCCTCATGTACATGAATATCTTAAGGAACTGACCAGAGATACAGGCATTGAGGATATGATCACAGTAGGAGAAATGTCTTCCACTTCGCTTGAGAACTGTATTCGTTATTCAGGACGGAAGGAAAAAGAGCTTTCCATGTGCTTTAATTTCCATCATCTGAAAGTAGATTATAAGGACGGAGATAAATGGACACTGATGGAGCCTGACAGAATAGCACTGAAAAAACTGTTCGAGACATGGCAGATGGGAATGCAGGATGGAGATGGCTGGAATGCACTTTTCTGGTGCAATCACGATCAGCCGCGAGTTGTGTCCAGAATGGGAAATGAGGACCTTTACTGGAAAGAATCCGCCAAGATGCTGGCAGCGGCGATTCACATGATGCGGGGAACTCCTTATGTTTATCAGGGAGAGGAACTGGGAATGACCAATGCCCACTACAACGATATTTCCCAGTACCGTGATGTGGAGAGCCTGAATTATTATAAAATCCTTCTTGATCAGGGAAAAACCAAAGAGCAGGCTCTTAAGGTTCTGGCTGCCAGATCAAGAGACAACAGCAGAACACCGATGCAGTGGTCTGATGACAAAAACGCAGGATTCACAGAAGGAACACCGTGGATCGAAGCTCCCGAGAATTATAAGGAGATCAATGCAGAAACAGAAGGACTCCATTTACAGCTTCTATAAGAAACTGATTGCCCTTCGAAAAGAAAAAGATATCATAGCAGAGGGAACTATCGAATTTCTGGAAAAAGAAAATGCAGATGTGCTGGCATACAGACGTAACTATCAGGGAGAAGAACTGATCGTTCTTAATAATCTGACAGCAGAGAATGTAACGATCCGGCAGCAACCGGAATGGAAAGCATATCAGAAACGTCTTGGAAACTATGAGAAGATCACTGCAGAAGATGGAAAGATCACATTAAGACCGTTTGAGACAATCGTATTAGATTCAGCTTTATAAAATTAAAAAAATGCCCACCTGATTAAAATGAAAAGAAACAGGAACTGAAAATAAATCAGAACCTGTTTCTTTTTTGTATCTATGGACATACAGTCTTCCTGTAGTGTAAAATATAGATATACGATATCTGTAAACACCGCAACAGGAAAGGAAGGAAAATTATGAAAAACAAACGAAACCAAGGTAACAGACTGCTGACCATATGTATGGTATTACTGCTGGCATTCAGTATGCTGTTTACAGCAGTAGGAACAACAGAGAATGTACAGGCCGCGTCAAACGGACTCAGTGCATATAAGAAGATTACTTTTTATAAAAGCGGCAAAGTAAACGGCACGATTTATTCTATGAAATACAATGACAGAACCAATCGTTATATTGTATATGCTTCAAAGAATGGTAAAAAGAAAGCGCTTCTTAACAGCTGTTCCAGTGGTTCCATTGTAACAAACGGAAAATATCTTTATTATGAAAGTGCAGCATTTCTGAGGAGCGGCAGCTTTGGAGGAACTTACAAAAATCGTAAACTGGTTCAGTATAATCTGAAAACCCGTAAAAATAAAGTGCTGATAAGCTTCAGGGGGGAGGGACCTGCGGATAGCATTATCGGCTGCGATGGCACCTATCTTTATATGGGATATCAGACCCAGTATGGTGACGGACTGGGAAATTTTGCAGTGGTAAATCTGAAAAAAAGACAGATAAAACGTCTGGGGAAGGATTGTTCAACAGTACAGAGCGTGAAAAACAAAGTCTTGGTTACAGCTGTGGGATTCCCTCATGGAGGTCCTGTCTATCTGATAAACAGAGATGGAAGCAAATGCAAAATAATTAGTGACAGAGCTATTAAAGTATCTGTAAAGGGCAACTATATTTATTATACAGAAGCTACTTATGACTGGAAAACAAGAAAGTGCAGATGTGATCTCAACGGAAATAACAAGAAAGCTCTTACTGCGTGGAGCAGAGGAATTGCCGGATAAGAAAATTTCTAAATTTCATAATAGTCTGAGGTCTGAAAAATAAATAGAAAAACAGAGGGGCTGTCGGTTAATAATGATTTTAACACCGTCAGTTCCAAATAAAATGATCCCGGCAAGTACAAAGTTTTTACGTTTTGTAACTTGTTTGGGATTATTTTATTTGAGATTGTGAGAAAAAGTCTGTAAATAAGATTCTTTTACGAATGCAAGGGTAATAGACCCTTCGCCCTTGTTTTATATAAAAGTTGTTGAATTATATGTCAAGCACAGGGGGCGCCCGTCTTAATCGTCGGTTTACTTGTTACTCTGGATGGCACCTTTCGTATATAATACTCAGTTTGTTATATACCTGCACCCAGTTTTGAATTGTACTGGCCTATTTTTCGTAGCCTTAAAAGTGGCCAGATACAGCGCTTTTAAAGAGTGCTTTTTCTTGACATAGAAACATATTCAGAAATCGTTGCAGATGACAGGTACGAAAGTGGAGGAACAGTTACAAATGAATGAAGAAGTAAAACGACGAGAGGATATGTCAGTATAAAAACTTATTACAGATGTTCAGACTGCACTGGTTGTTCTTATAAAACAGAATGTATCAAAGGGAATAACTGCAAAACATCTATGGAAAAACGTAAAAAAGTGTTGATGGTGTCGAAGATAATGGTCCAGAAACGGGAAGAAGATCTGGAACGGATCACAAGTGAGTATGGAATCATGCTTCGGATGAATCGCAGTATTCAGGCAGGAAGGACAGGAAATCACTTTTGCGTTAAAATTGACATAGAATTTGATGGTTGAAAACAAAGCAGTTTAAAATAAGGCATGCTGAAAGGGAGGCTTAGGAAAGAATGGCCGCTGATGGAGCCTGCCAGAGTAGCGATGAAGAAGCTCAACCGCAGATTCTTCAACGGTTGTTGAAAGATTCTTGCTTTTTCAACTAATAAAATGGTGTCTCTCTATTTGATTATTTAAGTATACTATAAGTCTGAACAGGAAGAAACTGTGGCGTATCAGGAAATCCTGTTTCTGTTATGCTAAAAAAGGAAGAAAGAAAAATCAAGTAATTTAAGGGAAAAAGCATTGAAAAAATGCGAATGCTAAACTTTAGATAAGGGGTTTTTTGTATCCCAAAATAAATGTTATTTGGGAGTGACAGTGTTAAAAATCATTATTC
>OLOI01003043.1_pt1 | contig 10866 bp, 8 predicted proteins | sample 1672131 | NCBI WGS metagenome assembly OLOI01 (sample SAMEA3136651, study PRJEB25190) | human gut metagenome | reverse complement strand
TGATTTCCCGCGCCGCCCCTTTTGCCGAAGGAATAGGCGCAAAAAACAGGGAGATATTCCGGCATGAAGAAAAACTGTTCACAATTTTGTCGCTTTTTATTTTCATTTCCGTTATTGCCTGTTCAAAACCCAAAGGTATGGTAATACCAGAAAGGTTGCGGAAGCCGTGAGCCGCTCCCTTTCAACTCCGTAGATCCTCTTTTCTACCTCTCTTCTTTCCAAACCCTTTCGCGGAAACCCCGGTGCCATGCTGGCACCGGGGTTTTCCACCCCCCCTGGGCGGCGGAGGCCGCTTCGGGAGACCACAGGTGGCTGCAACAAAATTGTAACCTTTGAAAGAAAAAAGATATCGAAATCAGAGATTGTCATTTTTCGTAGCTGGTAAAAAACGAATTTTATGGTAAAATTTGGAGGAAATTTCTTAAGATAAGGGAAAATGTTTAAGAATGTTATAAAGTGTAAAGAATTCTGTTACATTTTGTAATTTTCCTATTGACATCCGGGAACGGATGTGATATCATGCAGACATGAAAGAGATGCCGGGTGCGGAAGCGGCGGAAAGCCTCCCCGATTGGCGACACCAAAGGTTCCAGAGCCGGCAGCATTTCTAAAACAACCAATTTTCTAGGAGGTTAGAAACTATGAAAAACACAATGAAGAAGCTGCTTAGCCTCGTATTGGTGGCTATGCTGCTGGTCTGCGCGGTTCCTTTCCAGGCCGCTGCTACGGAAGCTGATGAAACCCTGACCGTCAAGACCTACGTTGACGGAAAGTATGTCACTGACAAGTATGTTACCGTGAAGCCCGGTCAGAAACTGGAACTGACGAAGGAACTGGCCGAGACTCTGATTTACGGCGACAAGGAATTCGTCAAGTGGACGAACATGAAGGACGAAGAGACCACCGGCCCCATCAGCTATGACAACCTGAAGAAGGCAAATGCGAATGGCTACTACGTAAACCTGTACCTCAACAAGAAGGTCGAGGATACCCGCGTTGACGCGAAGGTTCCTGTTGAGATTTATGTTGACGGTTCTTACGCAAGAAAGGGCGAGATCACCGTTCCTGTTGACGGCAGCGTGAAGCTGACCAAGGAGCTGGGTCTGAGCCTGGTCAACTCCGACAAGGAGTTCGTCAAGTGGACCGGCGCTTCCGACAATGAGGCCACCGACGTCACCATCAAGTATGCCGGTATCGACGACGGCTACTCCCTGAAGCTGTTTGTCAACACCAAGAAGGCGGAAGAGCCCGCCAAGTATATCACTCTTAAGATTATTGACGACAAGGGCAACGCGATTGCCAGAGAGTTCCAGGTCGAGCCTGTGAACGGTAAGTCCTCCGTTATCAGCGACATCCTGAGCTACCGCTGGATGGGCAACTGGAAGGATTCCTATGAGTTCGTCACCGCCAAGAGCGATGAAAAGGGCAACAACCTGTCCCTGTCCACCACAATCGATGCCGGCGACTCCCTGACCGTCACCCTGAAGGCCAAGAGCGGCAGCACTCCCGAGGGCGACACTGTCAGAGTGACCTTCTACGGCACCGACGGCAAGGCCGTTTCCACCTACAACGTGACCAGCGGCAGCAGCATTGACAGCAAGAAGGTTTCCGACGCTCAGAGCAAGGCCGATAACAAGACCGGCTACACCTTCAAGGGCTGGAAGATCGACAACAAGGGTGACCTCTACACCAGCGCTCAGGTTGCCAAGCTCGTCATCAAGGGCAACGTAGAATTCTACGCTTACCTCGAGAAGGACACCACCACTACCAACAACAAGTTCCCCTACAAGGTTTACCTGCACATCTTCAAGGACAACAAGGTCGACGATCCCGCCAAGACCATCAACATTACCGAGGGCATCGCTCTGGACGGCAAGGTCACTCTGGACGAGGTCAAGACCGTTGTCAAGAACTACTACACCGCCAAGACCAGCGACGGCATCAAGTATGACGGCATGTACATGGCCAAGGGCAACTGGGTCGGCAACTTTGTCAACGACACCCAGAAGTATGACACCATCTCCGACACCAACGAGCTCCGCAAGGAGAGCGAAGTCCACATCAATGTGATGATCACCAACGCCAACGCCAAGAGCACCACCAACGAGAAGGCCGATAAGACCAACCCCAAGACCGGTGATATGATCTTCATTCCCGTGATCTTCATGGTTGTCTCCGGCGCCGCCATTGCCGGTGTGTACTTCTACAACAAGAAGCGCAGCGCCCGGTAATCGAGAATACGCTAAGCTAAAAAAATCCCGACAGCTTCGGCTGTCGGGATTTTTTGCGGCATATGACAGCCGGGGCGGGAGATTTGCGGTGAAGTTTTTGCAGAAAAAGGATTCCCATTTTCACCGTCATGTGTTATAATCATAATATCCCCTAAATTTGGAAAGCAGGAGGAATATAACATGGACAACTACAACGGCAATACCTACGCACGGCAGGACACGGACATGTCTGTCGGTTCCTGGATCGGCACGCTGATCCTCTCGGCAATTCCCATTGTCGGCTTCATCTGCCTGATCGTCTGGGCGGTGAGCAGCTCCCCGGAGAAGCGCTCCCGGAAGAATTGGGCGATCGCCCAGTTTATCCTGACGCTGATCGTTGTGGCTTTCACCATTCTGGTGTACGCCATCACCGGCGGCGCTTTCCTGGCATATCTGCTGGACTAAGACAAATCCCCCAACCCGGATTTTCCCGGGGTGGGGGACATCTTTTTTGTTTCAGCACTGACGCATGAGGCGGATGTAGAATTCTACGGCTTTGGCGACGGTTTCCAGACGGATGCGCTCGTTGTTGCCGTGGATGGTCGAGCGCTCTTCGGTGGTCAAGTCCATGGCGGAGAAGCGGTAAACGTGGTTGCTCAGGTCGCGGTAGTGCCGCGAGTCGGAGCATTGCACCATCAGGTATGGGGAGACGATGCAGCCCGGCCATGTATTCGCCACGGCAGAGGCGACCTTCTCCCATGCGTCGCAGCCGGTTTCGGAGACGGGACTTGGCTCGAAGGATTCCAGAGACGTGATCTCCACGGCGGGGTCGTTGACGGCCTTTTCCAGATACGCCAGCGCGGAAGCGACGCTGTCGGCGGGATTCAGGCGGATGTTGGACACCATTTTTGCTTCGGGAGGAATTACGTTCCGGGCGGAACTGCCCTCCATCTGAGTAAAGGCCACGGTGGTGCGCACCAGCGCGTTCATTTCGCCGCCGCTCTTTTTGCCGAGAGTGTCAATGATCCAGCCGAAGCACCACATGTTGGCGAAAATCACCCGGTACAATGGCGTTGAATATCGTCCCAGCGTGTCGAACATCTGGGCAGCGGGGCCGTCGATGTAGGCCTTGAAGGGGTGATCCTCCACCCGCTTGCAGGCCGCCGCCAGAACGCCCACCGGGGTATGAGGCTTGGGTGCGGAAGCGTGGCCGCCGGCGGAGACGGTGCGGTACTGGGCGTTCAGCATACCTTTTTCCGCAATGCCGATGAGACCGCAGGGCTGCTTCACGCCGGGGAACACATTCTCCACCACGGCGCCGCCCTCGTCCACCACAATGGCAGGGTGGATGCCGTGCTCGGTGAAATACGCCACGATGTTGGGCGCACCCTGACCGTTGATCTCCTCACCGCCGGAGAAGGCAAAGTAAATGTCCTTTTCCGGCTGGAAGCCCTGACCGATAAGGCAATTGGCGGCGGAAAGAACGCCGTTGAAGGTGACCTTGGTGTCCAGCGTGCCGCGGCCCCAGAGAATGCCGTCCTCGATGACCCCGGCGAAGGGAGGCTTGTCCCACTTTTCCTCATTGACGGGCACCACGTCATAGTGCGCCATCATAACGGCAGGGTCGCCTTCCTGCTTGCCCGGCCACCGCAGCAGCAGCGCCCGGTCGGGAAGCTGCTGGAAGGTGCAGGTGCCGAACACGTTGGGGTAAAGTGTCGGCAGCAGAGAGATCAGCTTCTGAAATTCCCCCTCGTCCTCCAGAGAATGGTCGTTGTAGGACACGGTCTTGCAGCGAACCAGCTGGGCGAGGGAATCCACGGTGGCGTCCCGGTCAAAGGCGATTTCTTCCTTGGTGACTTCGGGCTGGGGCTTGGGACGGAAGCGGATGGTGCGGATGGCGACCACGGCGATGAATGCAACCAGAACGGCGAGAATCAGATATCCGATCATGTTTACAGAACTCCTCTCTTATAAAGCAGCCGGGAAACGGCAATGGTGAACAGCACGCTCACCGGCACCATAATGCCCACGGTACCGGCGTTCAGGGCGGGGACGAAAATGAACAGAACCAGCATCAGCACCACCGGCGCGACGGCGATCTTCCAGTTCCGGCTGACGAAGGCTACGCCCAGTCCGCCGAACAGGGCGGGCAGCATCTGGGCAAAGGCCGGCTCCAGCACCGGCGCTTCCAGAACGGGGGTCAGGGGGACAATCAGAATGACGCCGATGATAATAATGACGGTGGTGACGATGGAAGAGGTGGCGATGGCGATGGTGGAGATGACCTCGCCCTCCTCGGAGTTGGCGCTGACGTTGTTCTGCTCCAGAGCGTTGATGGCGCAGGGAAGCTTCAGGTTGGAGATGTTGCCGGTGACAAAGCTGAGGTAGGAGCCGCCCGCGCCCAGCATGGGAACGAAGGTTATTGTCTCAATGACGCCCACCGCCCAATACATGGGCGCGGTGGCGATCAGACCCACCACCAGCGCGCCCCAGTCCGGGGCGGCGCCAAACAGGGCGGCCACCGTCAGGGGGAAGGCCAGCAGCAAAATCATCACGGAAATGTTCCAGATGGTGCCGCTGCGGTGAACGGAGTCGATGTAGCTAAGCTGCTTTTTCATATCGGCACCTCCTTAACCCAGCCACGCGGTGAGGGGAATGGCGGAAGCCATGCCCAGCACCAGAGAAATGGGCAGCGCGTAATCGTTGACCCAGCTCCACTTGAATTTCTTCATGAGCAGCCCGCAGACCACCATGATCGCAGCGGATACCGCCATGACGCATACCGGCACAAGCCCGGAGGTGGCGGCGTAATCCCCCGGCGTCCACAGGCGGGAGAAATCGCAGAACACATAGCCCAGAAATGCGGAGATCATGCCGATAAACATGGCATTCTGGAAAATATCCGCCCATTTGGCGTCCCGGTTTTCCAGAACGGTCATGCCCCGCAGCAGCTTCTTGCCGATGACAGGCACCAGCCAGATGCCCACCATGATGGACAGGGTCATCACCAGCGCGATGTTGACGTATTGCTGGGCGGTCAGGGAGCTGATTTTGCCAAGCTCTAAGCCCATGGCGCTGACGGCGTTGGATGCCGCGATGGCCTCATAGCTCAATGAGCCGACTACGCTAAGCCGCAGCCAGGGCAGGGGAATACCCAGACTTTTGCTTAGGGTGATGACGCTGATGACGATGGACACGGCCGGGGCGATGGTGAACAGCGCGGCGGTTTTGATGGTTTTTTTGATTTTGGCCTGATCCATGCCGATTTCCTTACTGCGGCGCAGAGCCTTAATAAGGAAGAAAACCGATTGAGCCAGAACCACGGCAATCAGAATTCCGGCAAGCAGGTAAAGCACCGGATGGTTGACGCTGAATTCCATGGAAACACCTCCGAAAAAACAGATACGTTCATTATAGCACGGCGCCGTTCCCGAAACAAGAAGCAATCCCGCGAAAGAGAAGATTTTCCCGCGAAATGGCCTTGCTATTTCCCGTCGGATAGGGTAAAATGGTGGAAAGTTTTTGGGAAAGAGGCAACGGAAATGACAAAAGCGGCGTTTGATAACGATAAATACCTGCAAATGCAGTCCGCCCACATCCGGGAGCGCATTGCCCAGTTCGGCGGCAAGCTGTATCTGGAATTCGGCGGCAAGCTCTATGACGACAACCATGCTTCCCGCGTCCTGCCGGGCTTCCAGCCGGACAGCAAGCTGCGGATGCTGCTGCAGCTGAAGGAGCAGGTGGAGATGGTCATTGCCATCAACGCCGACGATATCGAAAAGAATAAGGTTCGGGGCGATCTTGGCATCACCTATGACCGGGACGTCATTCGCCTGATCGACATTTTCCGGGGCTTCGGCCTGTACGTTTCCAGCGTGGTGCTGACCCGCTTCCATGAACAGGCGCTGGCAAAGGCGTTCCAGTCTCGCTTGGAAGGGCTGGGCATCCGGGTCTATCACCATTTTGAGATTCCGGGCTACCCCTCTGACACCGGCTACATCGTCAGCCCCGACGGCTTCGGGAAAAATGACTACATTGAGACGACCCGGTCGCTGGTGGTGGTCACGGCTCCCGGCCCCGGCAGCGGAAAGCTGGCGACCTGCCTGAGCCAGCTGTATCACGAGCATATCCGGGGCAACACGGCGGGCTACGCCAAATTCGAGACTTTCCCCATCTGGAACGTGCCGCTGAACCACCCGGTGAACCTTGCCTACGAGGCCGCCACGGCGGACTTGAACGACGTGAACATGATCGACCCCTTCCATCTGGAAGCCTACGGGGTCACCACCGTCAACTACAACCGGGACGTGGAGGCATTCCCTGTGCTGGTGGCGATTTTTGAGAAGATTCTGGGGCATTGCCCCTACAAATCCCCCACGGATATGGGCGTGAATATGGTGGGCAACTGCATCGTGGATGACGAAGCCGTCCGGTTCGCCTCCCGACAGGAGATCATCCGCAGATACTACGTGGCCATGTGCGAGCAGAAGCAGGGCAAGGGCAGCGACGAAACGGTGCGCAAGCTGGAGCTGCTGATGAAAAAGGCCGGTGTGACCCCGGCGGAACGGAAGGTGGTCGCCCCTGCCCTGCAGCGGGCGGAGCAGACCGGCGCGCCTGCCGCCGCCATGGAACTGCCCGACGGTACCATCGTCACCGGCAAGACCTCCGACCTTCTGGGTGCGTCCTCGGCGCTGCTGCTGAACGCGCTGAAAAAGCTGGCGGGTATGCGGGACAGCCTGCACCTGATTTCCCCGGTGGTGCTTGACCCCATCCAGCACCTGAAGGTTGACCACTTAGGCAACCGCAATCCCCGTCTCCACACCGACGAGACGCTGATCGCCCTGTCCATCTGCGCCGCCACCAACCCCATGGCGGAACTGGCCATGGAGCAGCTGGACAAGCTGCGGGGCTGCGAGGTACATTCCTCGGTGATCTTGTCCCCGGTGGATGAAAAGACCTTCAAGCGTCTGGGCGTCAACCTGACCTGCGAGCCGAGATATAAGGGATAAATAAAAATGCAGAATGCCGAAACAACGGCATTCTGCATTTTTTGTGGGATAAAGATTAGGCTCTCTGCTCGCAGTAGACACACCTGTGGATGTCCGCGGCCTTGTCGGTGCAGCGGAACAGTTGGGGCAGCTCCTGCTCGGTCTGGGTGATGCACTTGGGGTTGCGGCAGACGCGGTCGTATTCCAGACCGCTAACGTCGATGGCTTCTTTTGCGGGATTCCGGGCGGCTTCGTCCAGAAGCTTCAGGATGAGCGCCATGCGCATGTACTTGCCGTTCAGCGCCTGACGGAAATAGGCGGCTCTCGGGTCGTCGTCCACCTTGACGCTGATCTCATTGACCCGGGGCAGGGGGTGCAGGACGCACATTTTTCCTTTCGCAAGTTTCATTTTCTCGGCATCGAGGACGTAGCTGTCCTTGAGCCGCTCGTATTCCCATGGGTCGTCGAAGCGCTCCCGCTGGATGCGGGTCATGTACAGCACGTCAAGCTTGGGCATGGCTTCCTCCAGAGAGGACACTTCCGTGTAGGGGATTCCCTGATTTTCAAAAACATTATACCGAATAAAACCGGGGATTTTCAATTCCTCCGGGGAAATCAGAACAAATTGAATGCCTTTGTAGCGGCTCATGGCCTCAATCAGGGAGTGGACAGTCCGGCCGTATTTCAGGTCGCCGCACAGACCGATGGTGAGGTTGTCCAGCCGCCCCATTTCCCGGGAAATGGTCAGCAGGTCGGCAAGGGTCTGGGTGGGGTGATTGTGGCCGCCGTCTCCGGCGTTGATGACGGGGATAGAGGCCGCCTGACTTGCCACATAGGGTGCGCCCTCTTTGGGGTGGCGCATGGCGATGATGTCGGCGTAGCAGCTGACGATTTTGGCGGTATCCGCCACGCTTTCACCCTTGGAGGCGGAGGAAGAGCTGGCCTCGCTGAAGCCGATGACGCTGCCGCCCAGCTCCAGCATCGCGGCCTCAAAGCTCAGGCGGGTGCGGGTGGAGGGCTCGAAGAACAGCGTCGCCAGCTTCTTGTGGGCGCATCTGTCCCAGTAGTTTTCCGGGTGGGCAATGATGTCCTTGGCGGTGGCGATCAGCCCATCCAACTCGTCTACGCCTAAATCCAGAATGCTGTTCAGACTTCTCATGCGTTCGCTCCATTCACGGCAAGATAATTTCTGATCCGCGCCACGTTCTCGGCGTTGGCGGGATTTTCTTCCAGATAGGCGATGATGTCATACACATCCACCACGGAGTAGACGGGGAAGCCAAATTCCTCTTCCACTTCCTCCATGGCCAGCTTTTCGCCCTTGCCCCGCTCCTTGCGGTCAACCATGATGAAGGTGGCGGCGACCTTGACACCCTCCAGACGGCTTAAGATAGCCATGCTTTCCCGGATGGCAGTTCCGGCGGTGATGACGTCCTCCACGATGACCACGTCCTCACCGGCCTTGGGGACGTAGCCCACGAACACGCCGCCCTCGCCGTGATCCTTAGCTTCCTTGCGATTGAAGAAGAAGGGAACGTCCAGCCCGTCCCGACTCAGGGCAACGGCGGCGGACACGGCGATGGAAATGCCCTTGTAGGCGGGGCCATAGAGGACGGCCTTCCGCTGCCCCAGCTTTTCCCGGTAGGCGCGGGCGTAGAATTCGCCCAGAGTCGCAATTTCCTTACCGGTTTTGATCTCCCCGGCGTTGATGAAATAGGGGATTTTCCGGCCGGATTTGGCGGTGAAATCGCCGAATTTCAGCACACCGGCCTTTTCCAGAAACTGAATGAATTCTCTTTTGTAGCTTTCCAAAATGCTTCCTCCTTATTTCAGTCGCAGAATTCCGCCACGCAGCGTTCATAAGCGGCCACGGGGTCGGCGGCGGCCGTGATGGGACGGCCGACCACGATGTAGTCCGAGCCGATGGCCTTGGCGGCGGCTGGGGTCATCACCCGCTTCTGGTCGCCTACGTCTCCGTCGGCGAAGCGGACGCCGGGGGTCACGGTGAGAAAGCGCTGACCGCAGCGCTCATGCACCTTCCCCGCTTCCAGAGGAGAGCAGACCACGCCGTCCAAACCCGCGTTTTTCGCGGTCTCGGCGTAGTGCATGACCACTTCGTCAATGGGTTCATGAATGAGCAGGTCGGACTCCATGGCCGCCTGATCGGTGGAGGTCAGCTGGGTCACGGCGATCAGCAGGGGACGGGTGCCGTCCTCCCGGGTCAGACCTTCCAGCGCGGCCTTCATCATGGCGGTGGTACCGGCGGCGTGGAGGTTGGTGATGTCCACGTCCAGATTCCGCAGGACGGACATGGCTTTTTTCACGGTGTTGGGAATGTCGTGGAGCTTTAAGTCCAGAAAAATCTTGTGCCCCCGGGCTTTGATCTCCCGGACGATGGCGGGGCCTTCCGCGTAGTACAGCTCCATGCCGATCTTCACGAAGGGCTTGCGGCCGGTGAATTTGTCCAGAAAAGCGAAGGTCGCCTCGGCGGATGAAAAATCGCAGGCTACAATGACGTCCTTACCCATTTACTTTGCACCTCCAATAATGTCTTTCAGGTTCTCAATTTTGTATTTTTCCATGACGGTGGGAAGCTCCCGGATGATGTCCCGGCAGACGTAAGGGTTTACGAGGTTGGCCGCGCCCACCTCTACGGCGGTAGCGCCTGCCAGCATCATTTCCACCACGTCCTCGGCACTGCTGACGCCGCCCATGCCCACCACGGGGATTTTCACTGCGCCCGCGACCTGATAGACCATGCGAAGCGCTACCGGGAAGATGGCGGGGCCGGAAAAACCGCCCATTTTGTTGGCAATGACCGGCCTGCGGGTGCGCAGATCAATGCGCATACCTAGCATCGTGTTGATCAGGCTGATGCCGTCCGCCCCCGCGTCCTCGCAGGCTTTGGCAATGGACACAATGTCGGTGACGTTGGGGGAGAGCTTGACGATAACAGGCTTTTTCGTGACCTTTTTCACCGCTGCCGTCACCTCTGCGGCGGCTTCCGGGCAGGTGCCGAAGCTCATGCCGCCGCCGTGAACGTTGGGGCAGCTGACGTTGACCTCCAGCCAGCCCACCTGTTCTTCTCCGTCCAGCCTCCGGCACACCTCCACATAATCCTCCACGGAAAAGCCGGACACATTGGCCATCACAGGCTTGTGGAAATACTGCTTCATTTGGGGGAGTTCATAAGCCAGCACATGGTCGATCCCCGGATTTTGCAAGCCCACAGCATTGAGCATACCGGCTGGACACTCTGCAATCCGCGGGGTGGGATTGCCAAACCGGGGCTGCCGGGTGGTACCCTTAAAGGAAAAGGTACCCAATATGTTGATGTCATATAAGGCGGCAAATTCTGCTCCATAGCCGAAGGTTCCGGAAGCCGGAATCACCGGATTATCCAGGGGCAAGCCGCACAGGGTGACACGCAAACTCACAAAATCACCTCCCCCCGGTCAAACACCGGGCCATCTTTGCAAACCCGGCGGGGGCCGCTCCGGGTCTGGATGGTGCAGCCCATACAGGCCCCAAAGCCGCAACCCATTCGCTCCTCCATGCTGTACTGCCCAGGAGTCTGGGCTACCCGCTCAATCGCCCGGAGCATGGGCAGGGGACCGCATGCGTAGAAGTAGGAATAGGGCCCGTCCATGGCGTCGGTGACGAAGCCG
>OLOI01003032.1_pt1 | contig 10919 bp, 10 predicted proteins | sample 1672131 | NCBI WGS metagenome assembly OLOI01 (sample SAMEA3136651, study PRJEB25190) | human gut metagenome | reverse complement strand
ATCATCAATGCCTGATAGCACATTTCCAGACGCTCATCCATGATCTCCCAGAACTTCTTCTCATCTCCTCCGGAAGAGCATGCCGCATCCACCAAATTCAATGTCACTACGCCCTGGTTAAAGCGTCCGTAATACTTGTGCTTTCCTTCTTTATAATTCTTGGCATGTGCCAGATTGCCCGTCGTGCGGTCTACCGTCAGGAAAGAACGGCATCCCATACAGGTATAGCAGTCGCCGTCTTTTAACTTTTTCATCATCTTCTCAGAGATATAATCCGGCACCATGCGCTTTGCGGTACATTCAGCCGCAAGCCTGGTCAGGTACCAGTATTTGGACCCCTCCCTGATATTGTCCTCCTCAAGCACATAGATCAGTTTCGGGAACGCCGGCGTAATATAAACGCCCTGCTCATTCTTGACCCCTAAAATCCTCTGATGAAGCATCTCCTCGATCACTGCTGCCAGATCGTCCCGAAGCTGTCCCTCCGGCACCTCATCCAGATACATAAACACCGTGATAAACGGAGCCTGCCCGTTGGTCGTCATCAGCGTGATGACCTGGTACTGGATCATCTGCACACCGCGGTTAATCTCCTCTTTGACCCGCATTTCCGCCATCTGGTTGACTTTCTCTTCCGTCGCCTCGATTCCGCCATGTTCTCAGAGAATGTGCTTGGTGCTTTCTGCTTGGAAATTTCCGTAGTGGTCGCCTCCGCCAGCATATTCAGCACCAGCTCCAGCGTGGTCATGTTATCACGAAGGTTTTCCTTTTTCAAGCCCTTCAGATTTTTGTACTGCCGGGTGGACATGCCAGACCAGGCTCGGGAAATCTCGTCCGTGAGGATGGCGTACTCTACGCCTTTCTGCACACCGCGGGCATCCCATTCATCCGTCAGTTCTTTACGGACCTGGATGGCCTGCAGCCGCTGATTGATCCACTCACGGCTGTAACCCTTCTTGAGATAGGTTTCCAGAGCGCGGTCAATGGTCAGCTCTGGGTCGATGGTCTCCTCGATACGCTCTCGACCGACCTGTGCCAGCCACAACTTGAACGGTTCTGCCTTCGGGGAAGGAATAGACTGGATGATTCGGAGAAGCTGCTCGGTATCGGCTACATCAGTCAATCGTTTTTTGCCATCCGAAGCGGTCATTTTCAACTGGTTACAAGCTGTAACCGTTTCATTTCCCTCATCCTTCAGGCGTTTCTTCGTTACCTTCCAGTAGTTACGAGCTGCCTGATAATCTGGCTGATCAGTCAGCACAGCTACCACATCAACGACGGAAAAGTACCATTCTTCCTTTTCCTCATCCCATGCGGTTCGAATACGCTTGTCTTCGAACAGTTGGATATTATCGTTTTGTGCCATTTGAATCACCTCGTTCTGTCATGAATTCTTTCAAAAGTCCTTGGCAGCCATCCAGCACATCCTGCCAGGTCGCCTCGAAGTCCTCGGTGTACCATGGGTCTGCCACATTGCCGGGATGGGCGGTGTGATCCATCAGGAGGGACATCTTGCCGACATAGTCGCCGCCGCAGATACGGTACATATCCCGGAGGTTGGCCTGGTCCATGCCGATCAGGAGATCGTATTCGTCGTAATCCCGATTTGTCAACTGCCGTGCGGCATGGCCTTCGCAGGAGATCCCATGCTCGGCCAGCTTGCGCCGTGCCGGAGGATAGACTGGGTTGCCGATCTCCTCCCGACTGGTAGCCGCTGATTCGATATGAAATTGCGATGCCAGTCCCGCCTTTTTTACCAAGTCCTTCATCACGAACTCGGCCATGGGGCTGCGGCAGATATTGCCATGACAGATAAACAGGATCCTCTTCATACTGCGTTCTCTCCGAAATCTCATCGTTGCCCTCATTATACCACACATCGACCTTTTCGTCGAGAACACTTTCCAGATACGCAGAATCCTCGATCATTCGCAGAAGCTCCGCCTTGGATAGATTCCGTGCTGTAGCCTGCCGGATGTACCAGCGGCGCTCCTCTGCGGGCAGCTCTGCCTCCATGATCACAACGTTCTGTGTCCAATTCAAGTGAAGCGCTTCGCCAAGCAGTTCCGGCGTGCCGCTGTACAACTGCCAGAAATCCCGCATCCGGCGCACATTGCGCGGAGAGAAGCCGGTCATATCCGGGTATAGTTCTTTTATGAACTCCGCAGCAGCTACCGCTGCACCCTTTTCCGAGTGGGCACAGACGGCCTTGCCGATTTCGCAGTACAGCTCCATCTGCGGCAGATCTGCTTTCATGACAGATTCCAGTGTGGCAAACATTGTGGTGTAGTCCACAGCCTTTCGGATATTCATAGTTTCTCCTTTCCGGCGCACAGCGCCTGATTCAACGCTCAAAGCAGAGAAAAGCACGGTAACATCGCCGTGTTTTTCTCTGCCTTGACCTGTTTCAGATAACTTGTATGATCTGATCCCAGAGCAGTATGTGCTTTTCATCAATGGCCCGGTTGTCGTGGTAATGGCCGAACAGCCAGTAGTGATAATGTGCTCTCTCCTTGACCTCCTGCAGGAAATCTGTGAGCGGGTCTGCCTCATTGTGGCGGTTTTCCATGAGAGCAATGCTGGTGGGAGCGCAGTGCGTGATAACATAGTCCACCGCCCAATCGACCTTGGCCAGATTTTTCCGTGCTTCAGCGTACTCCTCCTCAGAAGGCATCTCCTGCGCCCACCATGAAATGTGGTTGATGCGATACCTCGCTCGGGGCTTTCTCTGCAGCATCAGGAGCTTTCGCTCAAAATCCGGAGCACCCGGTTCCAGAATGCCGTCCTCCGTATCATGGCTTTTTGCTCCGCCCATGGTGAAGAAGTGATAGCCTTCCAGCTCGAAGACCTGTCCACGCATCAGGTGCAGGACATGAGAGCGAATGCGGTGTACCTTGCCGCCGTGCCAGCCTTTCACCGGATATCGTTCCAGTGCGTCGTAGTTCTCATGATTCCCGCAGACGAAGGCCAGCGTGAACGGAAGACTTTCCAGCCAGTCCAATGCAGCCTCGTCACGGCCGTCTCCAAACCACACACCACCAAAGTCTCCGGCACAAATCACGATGTCCCGCTTTGTCATTTGTGCCTGCTCCGGGAAATATTTCGGCTTGAAGCGTTCAAAGTTTCCGTGGCAATCACCGGTTACAAAAATCATCTTTCCACCTTCTTTCAGTACATAATTTTCTGGCAAATCTCAATGCCACCCTTCAGGGTGACTGCGACCTCATCCTTAGATAGGATTTTTACTGTCTCCACCAGTTGGCGAACGGCGCTCTCGTCCCACTCTGTAATGTAGGGCGATGCGTTTTCCAATGTCTGTGCGGCATCCATGATGCGCTGATTGGCTTTTGCCTGTTCGTTGTTGTTCGCGAGGATCACGGACCGTTTTTCCTTCAGGAAAGTCTGCTCGTCCAGTATTTCTTTGAACTGACCGCCATAGGCAGCAGGATCATCCGTGGCTTTTTCCAGCAGTGTTTGGAACTGCTGCTCCAGTTCTCTCAGCCTGCGTTCAATGTCTCCGAGGCTCATCGTACCACCGGGGAATGGGATGATCTCCGTTTCCATGGCATCCGTGATCTGCCGAATCAAGCTATTCTTGTCGGCCATGGCTGTGTTCAGGGCTGCGAGAATTGCCTGCTGGAGCGGCGCTTCATCCAGTGTGGGCGAATTGTGGCAGTATTTCTTGCCGTAATCCAATCGGCTCACACAGCGCCACACGACTCGTTTTTCACCGTTTCGTGTCCATGTGCAGCGGCGATACAGGGTCCCGCACTCACCGCAGACCAACCGCTCCGAGAGCGCATACTTGCTGGCGTAGGAGGCCATCCCTGTGACTGCGTTTTTAGAAGGACTCTTTGCTGCATTCCGCCGTGCCATCTCCGCCTGTACGGCATCATACTTTTCACGGCTGACAATGCCCTCGTGGTGATTTTCAATGAGGTACATGGGAAGCTGGCCTGTATTCTTGATGGCCTTGCGGTTGATAAAGTCCTGCCGGAAGGTCTTCTGCATCAGTACATCGCCGCAATATTTTTCGTTCTGCAGGATGCTGCGAATGCGGGAAATGGTCCACTCCGGAGAATCCTCGAAGCACTTGACGCCTTGCTGTTCCAGTTCCTCTTTGATCATCCGCAGGCTGGCTCCGGTGAGATAGCGCTCATAGAGCCATCGGACGATTTCGGCCTGTTCCGGAATGATCTCCGGCTGACCATCCTCACCTTTGCGGTAGCCGTACAGCTTTTTATATTGGATGCTGACCTTTCCGGCTTCCATGGCGCGGCGCTTACCCCATGTGACATTCGCGGAGATAGATTCACTTTCAGACTGGGCGAAGGCACCGGAGAGGGTGATCCGCAGCTCACTGTCCTCCTCCAGAGAATTGATATTTTCCTTCTCGAAGATGACTGCGATGCCAAGTTGTTTGAGCGCCCGGATATAGTAGAGGCAGTCCACCGTATTGCGGGAGAAGCGGGAGACCGATTTGGTCAGGATGACATCGATTTTCTTCTGGCGGCAGTGCCGAATCATCCGCATGAAGTCCTCACGCTTCTTGGCCGAGGTTCCGGTGATGCCCTTGTCTGCAAAGATTCCGGCCATCGTCCATGCGGTGTTGGACATGATTTTATCGGTATAGTACTCTTTCTGCACCTCATAGCTGTTTGCCTGATCCTCCTCTTTGGTGGAGACTCGGCAGTAAGCTGCCACCCGGAGCTGTCTGCGGGCTTCAGCCTGGCGGGTGGCTTCCGGCTTGGCAGGGATTTTGATCACTCTCGGGGCATCATCTTTCATTGCAGGTCGCTCCTTTCTATGACTTGCCCATTTTTTAATCGCAGTTTGACATTTTGGCGGGTCACCAGCACCTCAGATACGGTGCTTTTCAGAAGATCAGCGTTCAGTTCCACCACACATTCGAAGGCGGAGAAGAGACGCCGAAGACGATTCGTTTCATATTCTTCATTTCCCAGAGCGGCATATTGTTCTGACGCAAGCCGGAGGATCAGTGCCTTGGCGTTATCCTCGTCGATGGGCTGCTGTTCCAGAGCATTATCCAGCGCCTCCTGCGTTTTGGAATGTGTGGCTGGCGTAGGACTGCGCTGATGCTGTATGCGTTCCGGGTAATTTGCGAGGCCGTTGAGCAGGTCGGCAACACTTTGTTCCACCCGCTCAGATGGCGGTGTGCCGCAGAGCCTGCGCAGCACCTTTTGCGCTTCCGTCTTTTTCGGAAGCTGGGGCTTGTTTGAGCGTTTTTCATTTGCTGCGATGAGCTGCGCCTCATCTATGAGCTTGGGATATCCTTTTTCCCCTGTGTAGCGCACGTCCGCCAGAATACGGGCGACCATATTTTTGTTCCAGAGCCGCCCCTCGTCGTATGGGATATCCTGATGGCGAAGTGCCTCTGTCAACTCATTCAAGGATTCTCCCGCGATATATCGGCGGAAGATCTCCTGTACAAGCTTCGCCTCTGCTTCCTGTATGACGATCTCACCCAGAGCCATCTTGTAGCCAAAGGGCTGCTTCCGGTTTCCCATCACCGCACCGTCCTCTCTATGGACTCCCGCAGCTCCAGCCCATTTTTCAGGCAGAAGCGGACGGAGTCGTTGCTCTCTATGATAATTTTCTCAACGAGTTCACCAAACAGTTCCGCGTCAAAGCTGTCGAGGAATTCCGGCCCGCCTTCCAGAATGTCTATTAAGTTTCGCGTTTGCAGGGCGGTCATGTCGCTCTCGGCATCCATCAGCTTTTCTTTTTCCAGCTTGACCTGCCGGAGCTGCTTGGTCAGCTCATTGGTTTTGGCTATAAAAATGTCAGGATCAACAAGGCCCTGCTGCTTGAGGAAGGCCAATGTCTGATTCTGACTGGTTAGATCTGATCTTCTTTTATTCAGGGCAACGATGTCAGGACTCCAGAGCATCCTGCGATTGCGGATCGTCTGGAGGTTTGTAAGCATCTGTTCCAGAATGGGGATGCTCTGATGCTTTAGCTTGTAGTATAGGCGGCAGAAGGATTCCTGCACCTGGATTTCTGGTATAGGAGTAATTTGACATTCATGTTTCTCTTCATGATTGCAGCAGCACCAATACCATTTTTGATTGATTTTCTTCGCCCGAACACGTGCTCCGCAAGAACAGCGTATCTGCTTTGAAATAGTGTCGTGAAGCGGCGTTGGCTCTCTTTTTCGTGTTTTCCGAAGCTGCTGAGCTTGGTCAAACATCTCCTGCGAGATAATGGCCTCATTGCTGCCAGCAACGAAGTACATCTCTCGTTCTCCTCGGTTGCGTTTCTTTTTCCGTGGGAACGAGTCTGTTGTATACCTTTTCTGGAGAAGTGCGTTTCCTGCGTAGCGCTCATTTTGCAGGATATAGTCAATAGCTTCTCTCCGCCAATACCTTCCGAGCGCCTTATCTTTGTTAAGAGCGGCAGCAATTTCTCTTGAATTATTGCCACTTAAATACTCTGTAAAAATCCGCTGGATCGTTGGTGCCTCAGCCTGATTGATTTGTAGATTGCCGTCTATAAGTGTGAATCCCACAGGTGCATAGTATGTGTTAAAAGTTCCTTGCTCCATACTGCGCTGATATCCCCATTGCCGATTGCCGGATATGGACTCGCTCTCTTTTTGGGCGAAGGCAGCGTAGATGGCGGTGATGAGCTCACTGCTCACATTGACAGTATCGATACCTTCACGCTCGAATCGGACATTGACACCCAACTCTTTCAGTTCACGGATGTTCTGAAGGCAGTCCTTGGTGTTGCGGGCAAAGCGTGAGATAGACTTGACAAGGATCTGGTCGATCAGGCCCCGACGGCAGTCAGCCATCATTCGCTGGAAGTCATCCCTCTTGGCCACCGAAGTTCCTGTGATTCCCTCGTCCGCATAGATGTCAACCATGCGCCATTCGGCCTTACCAGAGATCAGCTCCGTGTAGTAGCGGTTTTGGGCCGCAAAGGAATTGAGTTGATCCTCGGAGTCTGAGCTGACACGAGTATAGGCTGCGACCCGCAGCCGCACATTTTGAGGCCGCTCCGCAGGCTCGATCTTTATAACACGGGCCTGTTTTTCTGCAAGTGCCGTCGCTCCGTCTACCAGCCGCTTTTCATCCATGTCCGCTCACCTCCTTTTTTGCAACACAAACACTACCACAACAGCGTCCGAATAGCTACTGAAAGATGAAGAAAATCAGAGAAAAAACATGACTTCAACACCGTTGTCCGCAGCAATCCGTGCGGCGATTTTTCTCAGTTCTTTTTCGGTGAAAATACCGCATTCCCGGAGCTTTCTGAGTAGGATGACGATCCCATAGTAATTGATATTGGGGTTCATAGATGTTCTCCTTTCTGCATTCGACTATCTCTGCGGCACAAGCATGGGAACCGTCCGAGGAAGGAATCAATAGGAGGTAATGGTTGGACCGGCGAACAAAGGAGAAAGGAATCGAATGCAAAAATATAGGAGGGGGTGGACAGTTCCCATGCTTCTGCCGCAAGAGTGTGGTCACTCCGGTGATGGAAGCAAATGATTCCATCACCGGAGCGGCCAGAACTTTACGGTTTTGTTTGCCTGTATTCGACACTACTTCCCCAGGCAGGGCGGCAACTTGAACTGTGCTGGCGCACATCACGGGACTCTCACCCCTCCGAGGATCTCTCGAAGCTGCGTACAGGAGTATCATTATGGGCTGACGGGATCATGGCGGGACAGCTTGCCAAAGCTGTCTTGGCCTGAGTGGGTATCGCTCTGCACCTTATTTGGCCGTCCTTTGATGCGGAATTGCTCCGCACAGGTGGTCATCGCGCACTCGGTCTGACGCTGGCTCCGTCGGCTAATGTATTCAAGTTGCCGGATATGACCGCCTGGGCGGTGTTTTTCAAGGAACAACGCCGCTGATTTATCAGCAGCAGAGTGAGGTTCAAAGCCCTCTCACTCTATTAGCCGTTGAAAACACCGTTTGCACCAAACTTTTTTGTCATCTCAGCATCTTTTTCAATTTCTGCAAGATACGGATCTTTCGATTATGGATCGTCATTCGATGGACACCCATCATTTCTTCCAGCTCACGCTCTGAGCGCTCGTCGAAAAATAGCGCATGGATCAAAGCTCTTTCTTCTTCGCTCAACTGATCCAGTGCGGCCCGTAAACGAAATAGATTGTCTTTCCTGATTACGGCATCCTCGACGCCTTCAGCATCGTCCGCAAACTGGCACTTCGCAGAATATATAAGCCGCTCCAGCGAATCCTCTTTGCTGGGAACATAACTTTCCGCACCATTCTCGGCATTTTTCCTGCGCTGTTCGCTTTTCAGATCCACCTCCATGTATTTCATCTTGCGGTCACTTTTCTTCAAGACTTCCAACACATCCGGGCGCTCTTTTAAGCAGGGATATATCTTCAAATAATCAACCCGATACGGGTCATTGTGATACGACATTTTCTGTCCTCCGTTTTTGAGATTTTGTGGTGAAGCAAATCTCGAAAACGGAGGGCCACGGCATCGTGGCGAAGGAGCCCCAAAATGCAAAAAAGCTCCCGGAGCGCAATGGCTCCGGGAGCAGGACGCAATATTAGAATGATAGACTGTCTGCGGCGCAGGAGGACCGTACAGATCCGTACACAAGGGGCGCAAACCGGCCTTGTGGTGACGAACGGCGTAATATCGTCTCCTGCACAGCAAAAAAATCACCCGCCCGCATCATCTATCGGACGCATCCGATAACCAATGATAACGGGCGGGCAACCTCAGCCGTGACCTGCTGGACAACCTCCTGTATGACTTTTCTATGACCTCTGCTGCAGCCTGCTACGCAGCCTCCTGTACGACCTTCTCCGTAACCTCTGGAGCAACCTACTGCGTAACCTCTGCTACAACCTCCGGAGCGACCTCAAGCAGCTCTCATTTTATGTGCAAATACTTTTTAATGACCTCGGCATGCTCTAACGCCAGATAGGGCTTTGCCGCCGTATAGTATGTCTGAGCCATAGAGAGATTTCCTTGGAATCCCATGGCGAGAATCGCATACATGTTCAGTTCGCTGTCCTTCGGATCGAAGCGCAGAGCATCAATGGTCGTCTTTTGCGCCAGAATATAATCCTTGCACTCCATCTTCAGGCGAACATATCCCTTGGTGATCTGCAGGTACAGGGACTGATAGTACATGGACAACTGCATCAGCCACAGTTCATGTTCACATCTTGGGAGTAACTGTCCTTTATATATATCGACTGCGCTGTGGTAGAGGGAATGCCGCATATCCGGGTTTTCTTCTGTTTTCAACTGAATGCAGGCATCCTCAAAGCGGTCGAAATCCGTATGGATATTGAAGTTGGGATTGATCTGGAATGTACCATTCTTCCCGATGACCAGCTTGTCGAGCCCGATGACGGAAAGAGTACGCCGCAGGCGGTAAACGATATTATTGACGACCTTATATGGCGAATCGAGTTCGTCGTATGGGCAGATGATCTCTGCCAGTGTGTCAACAGAGAAATTCTTTTTGTGATTCAGAATGAGATATGCCAGGAGCAGGTAGCACTGGTCCGCTTTAATATCTTCTCCGGTCAATGTCCCTTTGGAGCTGATGATCTCCATGCCGCCAAAGAAATTGATATGGATGTCTTCCGGATTGTATTTGGAGGCTTTTGTTGCTGCCAACAGGGACTGCTGCTGTTTGATTTCGTTGAGCTCCACAACCACTGCATAGGAAGCGATGAATAGGAAAACCGGGTCATCCGTGTAACGGGTCGGATCGTCCACGGCAATGAATCCCTGATTAATCCGTTTGGAGAATGGTGCCGCCAGCAGTGTAGTCACCCCATACTCCCGAAAAAAGGCTGCTTCATCTGGATAGACTTTCTCTAATCTCTGCAAGTCAGAAATCACGACCGGTTTATTGGCCCGAAGTGCTTTCCTCCATCTCGGGAACTTCTCCATGGGCAGGCATTGGAGCATATCTCTCTGCGCCGACACACCATCTTTGCACCATTCATAGGTAATAACGCCGATTCCAAGATCCCAGTCAGCTTCCACCACAGAGGCTCTTGATGCGCCATAAAACTCAGCCGCACCCTTCAGAAGGCCACTGATGATAGCGTCTGAATCCTCGGTGTTTCGCAGACTGGCCTCCAATACGCTCATTCCAAGATGGAACGCACTGCATTCAACAAGCGGTGTGGTTTCCTGCATGATTTCGCTGCTCATGAATATGCCCCCTTTGATTTGTAAAAAAATACAGAGACCGTCCAATGTAACTCGGGCAGCCTCTGCTGTGAGCCGCACAGTATGGCTGAGCGGTTATGTACTATACTATTGTCTTGATGAATGCAGCAAGCGCCTCGCGCTGATCCTCCTTGAGAGCCGCAACACTATCATCTAATTCACTCTTGGCGTTAGGTGAATTTGCCGTATCGTTCTCCGTAAAGAACTGCGCCAGTGTGATTCCGCAAGCGTCACAAATCGCATTTACCGTTGGCAGGGACGGTTGGTTATTTCTCTTGAAGATATTGCTGATCGTTGTCTGTGACAGTTTGGACTCCTGCGCTAATCGGTAAATTGTCCATCCACGCTCATCCATTAACTGTCGAATCCGCTGTTGTGCATTGAACATTGGTACCACCTACTATGCTATTAGTATACACCTCATTTGATTGCCTTTATAGAAATCATCGGTATGGTATATGGTAATCAAATGATATGTACCCGTTATGCTGCCATAGATAGGGGCGCGGAGAAAGTTATTGGAATTTTATGAATGGAATCCCACTGATGTTTCTCAAAAAAACAAGCAAGGAATCCAAACACTCAGGACTTCCTTGCTTGTGAAGATAATATAGAGCAGGAAAAACGGCCATGAGATAGCAAATCAATTGTTGCGTAGGGGACCGAGAATCCCTCGCACACGATTTTTGAATTTGGCCTTCTTGTGGT
>OLOI01003029.1_pt1 | contig 10924 bp, 12 predicted proteins | sample 1672131 | NCBI WGS metagenome assembly OLOI01 (sample SAMEA3136651, study PRJEB25190) | human gut metagenome | reverse complement strand
CACGAATAAGTGCAGCCCACCGGCTGCTTTTTTAATCAAACAGGGGAGTGCTGAAATATCTTTCGGCAGTATCCGGCAGAACGGTAATTACTGTTTTGCCCTTGCCAAGCTGTTTAGCCATTTTAAGTGCGGCGGCAACATTAGTTCCACTGCTGATTCCGCACATCAAGCCCTCAAGCCTTGCAAGATCCTTGGCTGTCTGAATTGCTTCTTCATCGGTAACTATATAAATATCATCATATATATTTTGATTTAAATTGTCGGGAATAAGTCCGTCGCCGATTCCCATTTGCAGGTGAGTTCCCACTGTTCCGCCGGCAAGTATAGCAGCATTTTCAGGCTCGACAGCCCATATTTTAATGTGTGGATATTGAGCCTTCAGCACCTCGCCGATGCCCGAAATTGTTCCGCCTGTACCAATTCCCGAACAAAAGCCGTCAATAGGATGTGCAACCTGTTCCATAATCTCAAGTGCTGTATGATGTTTATGTGCAAGCGGATTTGCAGGATTTGAAAATTGCTGAGGTACAAATACATTGGGATTTTCCTCTGCCATTTTCACAGCTTCCTGTACGCATCCCTCAATGCATTTGCCGATGTCGCCGTCATCGTGGACAAGCTTTACCTCTGCACCGTAATGTTTTACAAGCTTTCTTCTTTCAACGCTTACCGAGTCAGGCATAATGATTATCGTTTTGTATCCTCTTACTGCGCCTATAAGCGCAAGACCAATGCCCTGATTTCCGCTTGTAGGTTCAACAATAATTGTCTCCTTGGTGATAAGACCGTTTTTTTCGCCCTCTAAAATCATATTATAGGCAGTTCTCGTTTTAATTGAACCGCCTACATTAAGTCCTTCAAATTTTACGAGCACCTGTGCGTCATTTTCGCCGACCATTCGGTTGAGTTTTATTATAGGGGTGTGACCCATAGCATCCAAAATGTTGTTGTAAACCATTTCTGTATCTCCTGTATATCAATTTACAAAATATACCATAAGGTATTGTCTTAAATATAATTCTAACATATTTGTGTTTTCATTACAACTTTTCTTTTTATAATAATATGCAGAAAGTAAATATGACAGTATTTTTTATAACCTAAGAACGCTTAAATATGTAAAACTGATTTAATTATTGTTTGCTTAACAGATTATTTAATATATGCTAAAATTATTTGCAACCATTTTTTTCTTTTGTGCGTATTACTAATGAAGGAGGGGGAATATGGCTGAGAAGTGTTATGCAGGTATGAGCTTTGAGGAAGTGGTGCGCAAATATTCAGACACTGTTACCGGCGTTTGCCTTATGCGTCTGAAGAATATGTCAGACGTTGAGGATTGCTATCAGAACACATTTTTAAAGTTCTATACCAAATCCCCCAAATTTGAGGATGAACAGCATATAAAAGCGTGGCTCATAAGAGTTGCAATCCGTGAATGTGCAAGCTATATGCGCAAAAACAGACGTCAGGTACCTGTAGAAAGCTTTTTTGACGAATCTGATTCTGACAACAAGGACAACCTTGACATTTCCTGGGCACTAATGAAAACCCCTTCAAAATATCGTGATGTGCTCTATCTGCATTATTGTGAGGAATACAAAGTCAAGGAAATTGCTCAGATTATCGGTGCAAAGGAAAATACGGTAAAGTCACTTCTTAGGCGCGGAAGAGAAATTCTCAGGAAAATATATGGAGATGATGATGCTTGAACAGAGTTAACTTTGACAAACTTAAATCAATAAAAACTCCGGATGAATGGCTTGAAAAAGCTGTTAATATTCCAAAAAAGCAAAAAGCAATACCCTTTTACAGGCATACATCATTTTTGGCTTCTGCTGCTTGCATAGCACTAAGTATTATTTCCGGTATAATAATACTTTTCGCTGATGTACCCGATAAGTCCCCTGTTTCAAACAAAATGTTATCTGAAACTGTCCGAACTGCTGATGAAAGTATTCCCATAACCACACCCAATTCTACCATAAAGTCCAATATTCCCCAAAACAGTTCGGACAGTAAAAATCTTACCTCTGATAATAAAAGTGAAGAGCAGATAACACAGACTGTTACTGAACCGTCTGAAAATAATTCAAAAAATCAGTCTTCGGATATTTCAGACGGTTCTAATACAGCAACAGGTAATTCATCACAGGGAAATGATTTGTTAATACCAAATGGAGGCGGAAATGCGAATAGTAATGAAATAAATGATGAAACCCGAACACCTTGTTCCGCTACAGAAAATCCTACATTGAGCATCAGACCGGATACAAAACCCACATATACCAAACCGTCAGAAATATTACCTTGTGAGGAATATGATAATCCGATTTATTTGCATCTGAAAAGGGATTCGACATTTGTTTATTCAGATATTGTAGGCTGTCATATTAAAGAAATTGGCGGAGAAAATTTATATCCGCTTAATTCTGAATATGAAAGATGTGATGTTACCGGCGGATCATCAGGTTGGGAATATGTTGAAGATATATGTATCATATATCATAACAACGGTCCAAAGGCTATTGAATTTGGATTATATGAGATAACCTTTTATGATGTAAAAGGAAATAAGATTACTCGGACAGCTAATTTTTTAGATAACAATTCAGCTTATATTTTTTACGAATAATTTAAGAGGAGGAACTACTATGAAAAAATTTATATCAATTTTAGTTACTATCGTACTTGCACTGACATCTCTTTCCTGTGTTACTGCGTTTGCAGTTGATGAAAGAAGCAATCTTGAAAGACAAATTATCAGTGAGTTAAAAGAGATTAATAAAGATAAAATAGTAGCCTTAACATCTTTTCACAAATTGTCTGATACCACTGCAGTTTATACCTATACTTTCTATACAGAAAACATGGGCAAAAAATTCGCACCTTCAGCTTTGCCTGAGCTGACAATAATAGGAAAATATAAATACAGATATGATGACCTGAGTAAAGCCTATTATTTTGCCAATGGTACAAGCTACACATTAAATACAGCATACACAAACGGTATGATTTCAGATGAACTGCTTGATGAGATTGCAGGATACTATAATTTTGAAGCAGTCGGCGACGATGATGTTTTTGTAAAAATCCGTGACCGAATCATTGAAAAATATGATAATATTAAGCCTGATGATATTACATTTTTCCATATAAATTATCTTGATAACGGTGATATTCTTTTTGCTTACAGTGTTGAAGGAAGTGTTTCCTGCTGTGTTATGCAGGATTACATTATCGGCAATTACAGATACTTTATTGATTTATCAGATGAGAGATTTTTGTATGCAAAGTCTGAGGTCAACAGCATTGATGAGGCATATAAAAACGGTATAATTGATGATTCCGAACTTGACGAGATAGCACTAACACTGTCAAAATATTTTACTGTGTATTCAAGCTCACCTGATATAAACGGTGACGGAAAAATTGATGTTGATGATGTTACGGATGCTCAAAAGAATATAGCAAATATTAGATGTGATATTCCCAATAGCTGTTTTGTAACTGATATAGACAATGACGGTTTTCTTACTATCTGCGATGTAACACTTATTCAGAAATATATTGCAGGTATAGATTTATAATGTATTTTAATTACAAAGGGTATCCGGCTGTACTTACCTTTTAGTGATGAAAGCTTGATATTATAAATATTTATGATTATCCCTTTTAGTCAGCCTGATTTGTACACGATATTGGTGACAAATTATAGTTTTTTAGCCGCTTCACAAGTTTTATATGATTATGACCGTTGCGACCCGAAGATTTACTTCTGCTGTATGGTAACAATTCATAATTCACTATCAAAATTTGCTGTCAAACCTGAATGTATGAATTGTTTTCTTGTTTGCGTTTTGCACCATATCTTACAAGCTTAAATTGATAATTTGTTAAGCTCGTTTTTTGCGGATTACCGATCCCTTCGGCACGGGAGCATCACACTTCATCGTAAGTCTTTCAACAGGGTGAGGCGCACTGTCTACCATCTGACCGTACTGATTTTCAAGCGAAATGCACCTGATGTTAAAAGGAACACCGCAGGGCGGCAAAACATCAAGAGTATCTCCTGTAAAGAACTTATTTCTTTGTGTGATAATACAAGTCGTGTCATCGACCTCTTCCTCACAAACAGCTACGGCGTCATATTTTCGAATATATCCGCCGTTTCCTGTAACCTGTCCCGGCTCACCTCCAAGATAAAAGCCTGTGTTGTACTCTCTGTGGCTTATTTTTTCAAGCTCTTCCTTAATCCACGGTTTAAGAACAAAATTTTTACCCTCTGCGATATAATCATCAACCGCATGACGGTAAGCATTAGTCGTAACAGCTGTATAGTAAGCCGACTTTGCCCTTCCCTCAATCTTCAGACTTGATACGCCTGCTTCAATAAGCTCGGGCAGATGTTCAATCATACACAAGTCACGGGAATTATAAAGGAAGGTGCCGCCGTTTTCCTCTTCAACAGGAAAATACTGACCCTCTCGGTTTTCCTCATACAAATGATATTTCCATCTGCAGGGCTGTGCACAATCGCCGTGGTTGGCATCTCTGCCTGTCATATAACTCGAAATCAGACATCTGCCTGAAAAAGACACACACATTGCGCCGTGTACAAAGCACTCAATCTCAAGCTCCTTGGGGATTTTTGCACGCATTTCGGCAATCTCTGAAATAGGAATTTCTCTGGCAAGCACAACCCTTGAAGCGCCCATATTATAGAGCACATTAGCAGTCTGATAATTCGTTACACCTGCCTGTGTTGATACATGAAGTGCTACATTGGGCGCATACTTCTTGGCTAAATCCATAATGCCGAGATCAGCAATAATCAGAGCGTCCACTCCGCATTCCTGAGCATAACTCAGAAAATCAGGAAGCATTGCGACCTCGTGATTACGTGGAAGAATATTTGCAGTCATATGAATCTTTGCACCTTTGCTGTGGGCAAGTTCACAAGCCTGCTTCAACTGTGTATTATCAAAGTTTTTGGATGCAGTGCGCATACCAAACATTTTTCCTGCAAGAAACACCGCATCCGCACCGAAATTCAGTGCAGAATTAAGACATTCCATATCGCCTGCAGGAGCTAAAATTTCAGGTTTATTTATCATAGCTCTCTATATACTCCAAATTAGCTTCTTGTTCATAAAGTGTTGACGCATAATACGCCTGACCCTGACTGTCGTGGCAGAAGAAATAGTATCCTGTCGATGACGGATTAAGTGCCGCCAGAATAGCGTCCATACCGGGACTGCATATTTCACCGGCAGGCAATCCTTCGTGTTCGTATGTATCATATTTGCTCACATAATTATTACCCTCACCCGAAGGAACATCCTTTGCCGTTCTGTAAGGATAGAACTGTGTTGAGTCAAGTCCGAGTGTATTTATGCCTATATCCGCACCGGATTCAAGACGATTGTGAAGAACCGAAGAAATAACATACATATCATCAACATTGGCTGCCTCAGCCTGAATAATTGAAGCAATAATCATAATATCGTCCAAAGAATATTCCGACTTCTGTTCTTCTGCCATTTTGAGAACAGTAGTTTTCTTTGAATATCCGCTGACTTCCTGCTTTTCATTTACTTTTGATTCATAGTTGTTTAAAAATTTATAGATAATCGCACTTGGATCTTCATTTGCGTAAAATTCATATGTATCGGGATATAAATAACCCTCAAGCTTATAATATCTGTCCGATTTATTTGTAATTGCGGCGAGAAAATCAAAATCCTCATCAAAATCGTCAGAACTGAGAAGCCGCAAAAATTCTTCTCTGTCATTAAGTGCGCCTTGTTCTTCAAGTGTATTTGCAATCTCGAGCACATTCTGACCTTCAAGAATGGTAACAGATACCGTATCGGTTCTGTTTGATGAACTGAGCAAATAGTTTACTACTGCCTCATAATCCATATTCTTACGCATCTCATATGAGCCCTGCGTAAAGTCATCATCTGCTTTTGTAAGCTTGGCATATAGCTTAAAATATGTAGGTTCATCAATAACACCCTTATGCACAAGCGCAGCCGTTACGGTTTCAAGAGTAGGATTTTCAGGAATATCAACATGAACAGTACCACTGTCCGTACGATTGATAGCCAGCATATCATTCATACCGGTAATTATAAACATTGCGGCAGTTACACCAACTATAATAACCGACACAAGCCAAATCAGATTAAAAATTCTGCGATTGCGCTTATCTTTTGCCTTTCTCGCCTTTTTTTCAGCCTTTTTAATTTTCTTAAGAGCCTTTCTTGAATTGCGTTCAAGCTCTTCTTTAACATCCTCACCACTGAAAGAGTTCAGTTCGGAAACATCATCATCCCAAACAGGTTCTTGCTGATTATTTTCAATGTTAAGCCTAAACTGCTCTGCCCTGCGACGACGCTGTTGTTCGAGTTTTTTTTCAGTTTCGTTGTAGTTGTCCAAGCTCATAAAATCATCCCTTTGAATACAAATTGTTTGTATGATTTATAAATTTTTCAGTAATTAAAATATCCACACGTTTATCGTGGTTTCCTCTGGGAAGCTCATGCTCCGTACATTTTGAATAGCAAAGCCCTGCTGTTGTGCCCCCGAAGCGTTCCAGAAATCTGTCGTAATAGCCCTTTCCGAAGCCGATACGGTAGCCGAACATATCAAAGCAAATTCCCGGAACAATGCACAAACCGTTTCCTAAATCACTTACCTGTTCGCAAATATTCTCCTTCGGCTCCATAATTCCGAATGCGCCTTTTTCGAGCTGATTAAGGGATTTTATAAAATAAAACTCCATTTTGCCGTTTTTATCCGTACATTTTGGTACTGCAACCTGCTTGCCGTCACTTAATGCCTGACAGATAATATCAGTTGTATCTACTTCAATCGGTGATGACACAAAGACAAATAATTTTTCACACTGCTTGTACTCGTGAAGGTTCAAAAAAATCTGAGTCAGGCTCTGATCGAGTGATTTCTTCACATCAGCAGGACAGCACTCCCGGATTTTCCTGTACTTTGCACGCAAGTCAGCCTTTAATGCTTTCACATTAATTACAGGCACTGCATATCACCGATTACTTTGTCGGCTGTTTCCTTTGACACAGCCTTTGACACTATTGCGTGTCCGAATTCAACTGCACATCCTGCACCCTTGGCAGTAATCACATTGCCGTCGGTTTCTGTGTGAGCCGAAGTGTATTCCGCACCGTTAAGCTCTGTTTCAAAGCTCGGGAAGCAGGTAGCCTTTCTGCCCTCAAGATAACCGAGATGTCCGAAAATTGAGGGGGCTGCACAGATAGCAGCAATAATTTTTCCGTTTTCATACGCATATCTGACGGCATCTATAACGCCTTGTGATTTTTCAAGGTTGATAGTTCCGGGCATTCCGCCGGGTAATATCACTCCCTCAATATTTTCGAGCTGAACATCATCCAATGCAATGTCCGCCCTGACTGTTATGTTATGAGAACCCGTAACTTCACCGCCTGTAACACCGACAGTCGCTACATCAAGCTTTGCTCTGCGCATTACATCAACAGGAGCCATAGCCTCAACTTCTTCAAAACCGTCAGCTAAAAAAACATAAAACATATCGTATTTCCTTTCACATTAAAGTTATTCCGATAAAAACATCGTTTGGAATTTTCATATTATTGTCAAGGGATTTTATCATCCCGTATTTTTCTTTATTTGAATTTTCGTTTGCTTTTCCAATAATAATAAAGCGTTCGGCGCTGCTGTTTTCAAGCAGCCTTTTTGCAAGCACACCTTCATTTGCACTTACTGCATAAAACACCTCAGCACAGCCGTTTTCCTCTTCAAAAAGTGCAAAACAGTCATTTGTAGAAATAGCAACTGCACCGTACAGCCTGTAATAATCGCAGGCAAATTTTCTGCACTCATTATTCCATAAAAGAAAATTTTTGTTGAAACTAACCGCCTGAAGCTGCTCAAAATTGTAATTATATTCTGAACTGCAATCGCAAACAGCAAAAAGCTCATCTCTTGAAAATATTCTTTTTTCTGCAAAACACTGAGCCATGTAGCCAAATCCTGCATAATAATCATACAAGGATAAATTTGCAGGCATCAGCACTGAAAATTTGTCGCCGTCGTGCTTTGCTGCTTCAAGTGCAAAATCAATCAGTCCTGCCATAATGCCCCTTTTACGGTAATCCGATTTGGTTGACGCACCGCACAAATAATGTGCCTTGCATCCATTGAGGGCAGCTTCAATCAAATATAGTGCCGATACAACTTTATTTTTATCCTTTGCACAAAATGCTCGCATCCAACACCAATTTTTATCGAAAAACAAGTCTGTGGCTTCTTCTGTATCATCAAAACATTCAAGCCATAATTTTTTCAGTTGTGCAACATCATTTTTATCTGCTCTGAAAAACTTAATCATCTCGGTATTGCGTTAAACCTGTCAAGAATCATTATAGGATTGTAAGAAAGCTTGGATTTTCTCAAGCCCTCAATGCCCATATCCTCTTCTCTGTTGATATATTCATATCTTGTCAGTGTTTTTGCAAATTCATTGTTAATAACTGCATACACACCGTCATATTCTCTTAAAGCTTTTTCAAAATTTACATCATACACTTTTTCGGAAATCTGACTGCCAAGCGTCATTGCAACCGGCTTATTATCAACATACAGCACAGCACCGCTAAGACCGTAATCCCTGCGCATTTCAAGTGCCTCTTCAATTACGGCAAGCTCTTCATACCCCTTGGGATTGTAGCCGTTTTCCTTGCACCAATCCCTGACAACCTGCAAAGCGTCCTGCTCATTTGAATCGTCAATAGTTTCAAACCTTGTATCGGTATATGTTCTGTAAAATTTTGAAATGTGGTTGCGCTTGGCGTGAAATTTCTTTCCCGCAAGCATTACTAAATCCTTGGTATGATATATATAGTCCTGATTTTCAGGTGAGCGAACATATTCAAATGCAGACGGAAATGTACTTTCAAGCATAGCCCTCTGAGCGTTGGTAAGCATAACAATGTGAGCCTTTTGTCCACGCTGTTGTGCGTCAGTCAGAATCTGTGCTAAAGCCTGTTTCACATTTTTGCCCGTAGGCATACAATAACCCCAGACTGTCCCGTCATCATTAAAATAAGCCTTTATAAGGGTATCTTCAAAGACGGTAAATTTGATATTATATTCATTTCTCCACAAATAGGCATTCAGCAAATTGACATCGCACCCGAAAGCCTCAGAATAATCATAAAACTGCTTAAAATAATTAATATCGTTTTTTTCAATCAACTTGAAATTTAACATAAAATATTTTGTGTCGCCTCTTCAATCTCTTGAGAAATCTGTTCTATAGCTTTAATTTCTCCGTTTTTGCAACAATTAATTACAACCCAACCGCATTTTTTTGCGGCATACAGAGCACTTTTGCGGCAGTCAAACAAATAATTCAGGTTTTTTTCGTGTAAATCTTTTTTTGAATTGTCTCCGTTATACCGCTTTTCCATTAGCTTTTGTGAAACCTCCGGCTCAACATCAAGATATACAACGATGTCAGGCTTAGGGATACCGAGCTTTTTATATTCAAAATCAGCCTGCCACTCAATAAAACCGTCCCACTCATCTTCGGGCAGTTTGGACATCTGATAGATAATATTTGAAGTTGCATAACGGTCACTCAGAATGACAGCACCCTCGGCATAGTCCTCTTTCCAGAATTGCATATAGCTTGCTACCCTGTCAACTGCATAAAATGCCGACGCAGCATAGGCATTAACATCCTCGGGTTTGTCGCCAAATTCACCGTTCAAGTACATTTTTACAAGCGACGAGCTTGGATTTGCATAGTCGGGAAACTCCAGCTTTCTCACTTTTTTCTTTTCGGCAGAAAGCTTGTCAGCAAGAATTTTTGTCTGAGTTGCCTTGCCGCTTCCGTCAAGACCTTCAATTACTATAATTTTACTATTCATAATATCACTTGTTTTTTCCGTATTTTTCACGCATTTCCTTTTGCTTTCCGCAGCACATATTGCCCTCTGGACAGGGACCGAACAAACAGGACGGTCCGCAGTTTTTAAACAGATTGGGAGCAACCTCAAGGCACTGAAGCAACATCTGCTCGGCAACCTCTCTGATTTCCCACTGCGCCCTGTTACAACAACGGTGAGCAAAAAAGTTTTGTAGGCTTCTTGCATTAAAGGTACATACAATTTTAGTGGTTGAGGCATTAGGCAGAATAAATCTTGCATCCTCGTTTGCCTTTTTAATAAATGCAGAGCACTGCTTTTTGTTGTCAAGTTTAAACTGCTCGATAATTTCGCAATCTGTACCCACATATTCTTTGTCGGTGAAATCGGTAATATACCCCACAACAAGCGCATCTCTGATTTCTTTATAAGCCTTCGCCTGAATATCAAGAGCGTTTTCATATGCCTTTAGTGCCTTTTCATTTTTGGCAATTTCAGGCGGAGTTACAAACTCAAATTTTGTACCGTCAACATACCTCTGTGACTGCTGACTGTAAGAAGCAATCCTGTGGCGCACAAGCTGGTGCGAACAAGCCCTTGATATTCCCTCAATGCCAAAGGTGAACGATGTATGTTCGGTAGGACTTGCGTGTCCAAGATCAGCAAGCATATTAATAAAGGAAGCGGTCTTTTCCTCTGTCAAGCCGTCACGAATGTCCTCAATGCCTGACGGTGAATAACATAGCTTTGCCGCCATAGCAACCGTCTGCTCAGGATCAGGCGTGTGTGCAAGCAATTTTACTTTTATAGCCATAGCTCTACTTCCTTTCACAAATTCTCATAGTTTTACATAATTATCTATAATCTAAATTATTATATCATTAATCCCTCTGCTTTTCAAGTATTTTAAAATGCAATATTTATTAGTAAATTCTCAAAGTAAATGCAACAGTGCAATTTGCGATTGCATTTAATCT